>Ga0105239_10000076_pt1 | contig 140423 bp, 102 predicted proteins | sample KBSC44metaG_FD_92761 | JGI IMG/M metagenome (GOLD analysis project Ga0105239, IMG submission 92761) | Corn rhizosphere microbial communities from Kellogg Biological Station, Michigan, USA - KBS C4-4 metaG | ecosystem: Host-associated > Plants > Roots > Rhizosphere > Soil | place: Michigan... | reverse complement strand
GTCTGAGCTGCTTCGTTGGCGGTAAGTCGAAGGTGATCAGTGGACGGAATGTCCGTGCTGCTAGACCTCGTCAGAGCGGTCCGGAAAATTACTGTCTGTTGAGGGCCGTCTTGAGGAGGACTCCCTACGCCGTCGCCTTGAGTTAGCCTTTCAGAGACCATAACGGTGCCTGGAGGAGCTTCAATCTGGGCGTTTCGCGCGTTGTAGATATCGACCTTGATGGTTTTTGCTGTTAAAGTCTCGGATGTGATGACTGCTCTGGCCCCAGCAGGCAGTTGCTTGAGAATGCGCTCTTGCATCTCCTCGTCAGTTAATTGGATCGAATTCTCAGGCGAACTAGCAAGCGTCTGGGGGTCGAACAATGTTGCTCGCTCAAAAGCCTCGAACGTCTCTTCACCATCAGGAGAGGCAAAGGTCACGGCTGGGGCCCCTGTATTGCCATGTAGGCTGATCATACCCTTTCGTCTAGTTCCTACAACGTCAGCTCGAAACCCTTTGTCATCGATGACTGAATCCCAGATCGTTTCCTCGCCATGGCGATTTCTGAAATCAAGTTCGGTCTTGCGACGGCCCCATCGCTGTAACATCACAAAGCCAACGGTGCCGATGATGAGGTCCAGGTAGGAGACAATTTCGCCACTACAACCAGCTTCCGGCTTGTTAAGCTCATCCTTTGCTAAAGTGATGATGGCGGCAACGGCACGTGAGGATTCTGTCGAGCCGAGGATGGCGTTGAGGGTGGATAAGCCTTGGATGGACAAGGCTGAGACGGAATTCATACCCATCTCAGTCAAGTAGAAGCTTGTTGAGGCCACGAATGAGATGGTCGAAATGGAAGAGTAAAGGGCCGATATCTGTCAGTGGTCAACTTTCATCAAGCTTGGTTCCCTCTCGGGGGAAGACATGGTCATACACTTCTCTCAAGTATATTCTCGGCTTCTGCTCGACCAAGTTCCCCATTGCTACGTGCAGATACATCCCTCCCGGCAGCTACAAGAACCGTCTCCAGGACACTTCTGCCAACAGAGAGTGTCTTCAAGGTCGCTTCTCTGCCAGCATAGAGGCCCCAGCCTCCAACCTTTGTGCCAGCCCGGACATAAAACGAAGTTATACCGGTGACACCACTCACAAGGGCAGCAGCTGGAGCCGGGAGTAGGGTTCTGCCTTGCGGGGGTTGTACAATGACCAGTTGCTGGTTGTTATCATCGGGTTGTTCCTCAATAAACTCGTCGCTCTTGTCCTGCAATGGTCCTTTCTCTTGGTTCGACGACCAAAACATCGCGTGGGGGAATGAACAAACACGAGTGCTTGTAGACGTTACAAGAGAGTGGCGGTGTGTGAGGGGAAGTGGCAAACTGCCTCACGTCGCGCTCCATTAAGTCGCGAGAAACAGAGGAGAGAAAGACTCGAGAGGGAGGCCAGGGAAGTGATGGATACAAAAGGTTGGGAACTTGAGATTATGCAAGGTACGCGTCGGGTTCCTGACATTAGAGGCATATGCCAATGGCAATGTTTGAAATCAGGCAGTCAAGATAGCAGCCCACAGTGGCAGACGGGACTGAAGATAATCGTGGTAGGCGTAATAGTGTGTGGACTGTGCGGATACGGGAGTGCGGCGGTGCCGGGCGTGGATCTAAGCGGCAGTACAGAGTTAGTGCTGAAGGATGACGTTGTCCACATGCCATCATCAACCCTTGCCAGCCTGGCATCCATGGCGGCCGAGTTCCATTTCGATGGGCTTTGGATGAAACGCGTTCAACTCTTGAGTGCTTCCCACAGCGTGACTGAAGACTTGCCACGTTCTGAAAATCGATTGGAAGGGGACGGAAGCGAGATCCGGGACCACCCTTATTTGCTCCTTCCTTTCCATTGTCACATACTAATTGGGCACCATTTCAGCTGCAGTTGCCAAAATCGCATTTGCTAAAAATAAGGTTGTCAGACTGTCAATCTGGGTCAAAGCAAATGGCGCCGGTCATTGTCAGACAGGTGAATAATTTGGATCTGGGCAGTTCAACTTTCACATGCTTCAGGCGATTTGCAAAGGCAGAAGCCACCCACGATACATCAGGTTGACTCTGGATATCAGAAATTGCCAGCTCACGTCAATCCAAAATCCACATTCCAAAATACTCTAAGATTTCTCAACGAACCACCCAAATCTGATCAGATACCAGGTATTCCGTATTTACGGAGTACGTAGGTACCCAAACAAACAAGGCTCCACAGGCGCGAATGGCTTCGGGATTGTGAAATCTATACGGAGCAGTGGGTCTGCCGCGTGCAAAGCCGATGCATAGCCGTTGAGCCCCTTCATCGCCACGTTTATCCTTATTGTCCTTATTTGCCCCTGCTTGTGCTGGGTGTTTGCAGTAAGCGGCTTTGCACCTGGGGTTGGACCATTTCAAGTTCCTGAGTGAAGGAGGAATACCGATTGAAGCAAACACAAAAGCCTCGCCCAATTGGAAAAGGGCAAAAGCCAGTCTCGAAGGGACAATGGAGTCTTCTAGGGCGTTCACCTCTTGTTGAGACTTATGGATCTATGAAGTATAGTGGGGAATTATTTGGATGCTGAAGGTCGTTTGAGAAATTCAGAGGGGCTATAATGGGCTCCAGGCGATCACTCATCAGGAACAAATTATGGTCCAGCACAAAGTACACTGACGGAGGGAGGGGCTGAAAGAGGCGTACATCCACATGATTGATCTAGGTGGGATGTGAACACCATTGATACCCCATTGGTATAGACTTTGACCTCGCCAACAAAGAATGATTGATCAAGGGATTCTCCAATTGTGAGTAAAGTTGCTGGGTGGATATTTGTCTGGAGGCGCCTAGTCCAAAGGCAAGCCCAAAGCCTCTCATGTTCAAGACATAGTGAGATGCCAAACCACACGTTTTTCCCTGAACTGCTTCATAGTACCTAGGTGGTTAGTAGTACTAAGTACTTTTGGTCTCAGCCTTCTCACATAATACCGAAAACCAGCATCCTAACGAAGAAAAATAATAATTAATTATTATTATCATAGTGAATTAGTATACCCAAATTGGAACAATGGGTGTTGGAAACTTGCGTCAGACAGGCTGGATCGCGCCTCGTTGCGCTCCAAACCTTGGCTTGGACTGGTTGAGAGGATCATCAAAAACCTTGTCTGACGACGGGGCCTTTTGCCAGCCTCACTTGCAGGCAACCATCAGGCCCACCCGGATTAGGATTAGTGGCCAATCCCACATTGAGTCAAGATCTGAGGTACATCAACTCGGCCTTCCACCAGTTCTTTCTGACTGCTTCATATTCATTCCCATCTTCACACATCGACAAACCTATGCATCTTCACACATCTCTACATATTCAAATCTATTCACAAACACATTCGTTGGGCGCCTGTGCCTACTACATTCTCTGACTCTGGATCTCTCGCCACTGTGCTTCAAAATCCAATCTGCACATTTTCTTGGCCTCTAGGCTCTTGCACTCGAGAAAACTCGAGAAATCTACATACATTCTTGACACTTTTCTACAACTCATTTTGTCGCCATTTCCTTTTTCAAAATGTCTTTTGGCAACAGACAGAATGGCAGTGGCCAATCTTCATCTACGCACCAGCTCGCCATCAAAGGTTGGGCCAACAGCAAACTCTCCACATCCCAGGATCAGGGTGTCGAGGCCTTGCTCGGATTTTTATCCAAAAAGGCAAGCAGACCGATCCTATCCCACACAAGAGCCGGTCGAGCAGTTCTCCTCATCACGGTCAACACACAAGACCAAGATCGCTTCTTCCATCTCAACGGCTTCACATTCGCTGGTGCAACACTTGTCGTCGAGGAAAGTCGCCCACCCAACCCCAGGTCGCAAAACCAACAGTCGCACAACAATGAGAGCAGATTTCCCCAATCACAAAACAACTCTCGAGGACAATCTCAGGGCAACTTCAATCAAAACAACGCACAACTGAACATCCGAGGCCAAGCTCAAGGTCACTCGGTCCCTCGAGGACCGCGTGGACAGTTTCAGGAGAACTCGAACCACAATCAAGGTCCTAGATCCAAAGATCTCCAAACAACCGAACTTGAAAACCTCATCATCAACCTCATCCGAGAGAGATACCACGCAGGAGACAAACATCTCATCCTGAACGCACTCGTGGCCGACCCTCGAGTCACCAGCTCGGGCCTAGCTGGCGAAGACCCGTCTAAAGTCTGGCGTGCCATCTTCACCATCTGCGAGAAGAATATGTGGGAGACACCCAGCAAACGACGCGAAGCCATACAGAGTGTCAGTCTTCGAGACGACTGCATCACCAGCGTGAAGGACATCCTGTCGCTCTCCAATGTCTTCCCGACAATCAAGAACCTCGACCTAGCAAACAACCAGCTGGCCGACATGGACGCGCTCAAATTCTGGAAGAACCAATTCCGCGATCTCGAGCACATCATCCTGACGGGCAACCCTGTCGCGTCAAACCCCGATACCGTGCGCACCCTCCTGACATGGTATCCAAACCTAAAGCTCTACAACAACGAGCCAGTCAGAGATGAAGCTGGCAATATCAATATCCCACAACAATCATCATTAGCGGCATCATTACCATCATCGTTACCGGCGGCATCCTTATCACCATCATTGCCACTATCAATAACGCCCGCCCCGCCAACAAACACACCCACACCGACAGCCACCCACCCGGAATTCCCACCGGGTTCGACCTTCGGGCTCCCAGAGCCCAACAAGTCTCCAGAGGTCCTCCAGCGAGAACAGATGGGCCTGCAGTTCTCGTTCGAGACAAAACTCAAGATGCAGTGGGTGGAGAACTGCCTATCGGCCAACGCCTGGGACTACGGCGCAGCGATCGCTAACTTCAATACGCTGCGGGCCCAGGGCCAAATCCCGCCGGAGGCATACATCGCTGGTGTATAGGGGGAGGAGAGGGAGGAAAAGGGGAAGTGTATTTTTATAAAATGGGCGACACGAGTTCAGCGTCCTTTCGTTTTGTTTTTTACTTATTACATAGCGGGTGGGTGGGGGTGCCTTTGGCACAATGGCAATTATGAGGAAATGAAATCAATGTCATTTGGAAAAGGCCATGCGCTCCTGAATCGTATTCCATTCTGCTCTATATCATTTCCTGGTGCTACATATACCGTTTTTCCCTCCCTAGTGCCCGCCGTTCCGATCCTCGGGCGGCGCGGGACTCGTAGCCTTGCTTCCGCCGAAGCGACCTATCCCAGAGAAACCACCAAGATCTCGCTTGAAGAACTTCCCGATGTTCTTCAGATTCTCGTTCAATTTGGCACCGGCCTCTGCACCTGAGAAGCCACCGTCAGGACCCGTGGTTAGGCCCCCGACTGTGATGCCCGGAGTAGCTGCACTGAAGGGACCTGCAGCCATGGTTGCCGGTGGGCTCTGTGCGCCATCTCGTGGACCGCCGAGACTGGGACTGCTGAACCGGTCGATGATGGCGGTGCCGAGGCCTGTGGCGTCGAATTTCATATTTGCCGGCAGATTGGCTGTGCTCAGAGAGGCAGCGGCGGAATTCCCGAGTGCGGACAAGTTGTGCAGGGCTCCTGTGGGTGCGGAAGTTTGTCCGCCAACAGCAGATCCCGAGGCATTCAGATTCAATGAGGTGAGAAGGGGGGACTTTTCAACAAGTGAGTCCTTGTATCGTGGACTAAATTTATGCATTTGGAACAACTCAACCAGATGAGTCTGGTCTGATTTTGCTCTGATGCCTTTGAGGTCCAAGATTTTGCGGAAGTTGACTTCTGATAGATCGGCGATGTGGATGAGGTATGCCTGCACAAGAGCTTCTGGGGGAGAAGGCCGGATTTGAAGAGTCTTCAGTAAAGGCTCAATTCTGTTGAATACAGCATTGACTCTCTTCAAAAACAGTGGAGGTGGTGTCCCTGGGAGTAGATGTGTCAGGGCTTTTCTGATCTCGTGGGTATCGAGAAGCATCTGCTCTGCCCCTCCCTCTGAGATGGGTTTACATTGAGCAACATTTGAGATGTAGGCCGACCCCAGAAGCTCAACTAGATTATCGCTGAATGCACGCGCATACTGCTGCTTGTGTAACATCCCGAGAATATCTGTGGAGCGGTCCTTGATGCGAGTCTGCAGGCCTGTAATGAATGGGCTTTGATTTTCGCAACTTTCGATTTTGGACCAAGGAGTGTTTCGCATTTCCCTCCAGCTAGGTTCAAGATCAATCTCAACTCTTCGGACTAATGCACGGACTGTTGCACTAGCAATTCCCATGAAGGCATCTGCCTGGCTTTGGAGGTCAACCTGCTCCTTCAAATTCTCGTCTATCCGGCCTTTAATTTTCTCCTCCAGTGAATTCGAGGTATTAAAGCAGTAATCAGCAGTGTTCAGAACTAAAATGACATCTTCAACACTAGGTGCCCGAGAGGGAGTACCTCCCGACGGGTGCTCTGAGAGGTAAAACAACAATACCTGCTGTGCGTATTGGTCTAGATACCGACCAAAGACCTTGGAAAGATCCAACAAAGGCTGACCAGTCGATAATTTGGCACACTGTGCCAGTGACAGGCGATAAAAGTTGAACAACTCGGTAGATGACGCTATCACCTGTTGTGAAGAGAAATCCTCATCTGCCGGCTTTGTAGGTCTTGCTTTATATTGTGGTATCAGAGTAGCAAGCTCTTTATCCTGAGCCTCAACCCAGAGGCTTAAGTAAGGTTCAAAGGCATCAGATATCGGTTGACCGAAGACAGGAGTATCGTTCGAGGACGCCATCGTATCTATTGAGGTTCTTGAAGTGCTAGAAAACTTCCTCTCAAGGCTGTGCTCAAAGTCCAATGTTTGCTGGAGGCAAGATAATAATAATCGTACATCTATGGTCTGACCATTACGAGTCGTCCTTGAAAGAATGCCTTTGTAATCATCTCGAGTGCCATCAGCAAACACATTGGCCAAGATCTCATTAACTCGCCAGTGGGATGGAAATATGGCAGCATGCTCTTCGTCGTAGATTTTCAATGTTTTCTTGAACCAGGAGTATCTCCGATCAATATTGTCGAGTGAGCCGGCTTCCTGGTCGCCCTTGAATATATGGCGGTACTGCCGTAGTTGTGTGTTGCAATACCAAGTTGTCAGCCTTGACCTCGCGGCATCGCCCAGGGCATCCACAACCAAACAAGACTCGTGAAGTAGTCCCCGTTTCTGAGCGATCTCCTCCTTGGTGAAGGTAATTTCGAAATCCTCGCAGACCTGTTCTAAAAGTTCCCGTTGAAGTTCAGACACATTTCTGCTCAGAGTCGCAATCTGGTCTATCGATCGATATGATTTAAAGTGAGCCATCAACTGAATGACCGCTTGAAGAAGCTGGGCACATTCTCGGTACTGCCTTGTCTTGCTTAACGCCCGGAGTTGTTCATAGGCGGTAGTCAACATCTGGAGCCTCTTCAGAGCCGTCATGGACAGAGTCAGGTTCTTCTTGGTATTGTCCAACTGTTTGATATCGGCCGTCATCTCGGTGATATTTCGCTCTGTCTGGATAGCCCGTTCACGAACGTTCTCGATGCGCTGAAACAATTCGGACAACTCAGCCTTAGAGGATTCCATTCTCTGCAAGCATTCCGCATTGGAGCGGACTTGCTGCTCCTCAAGGATATCGATCTCATAGTCCAAATCATCTTGGTAAGCCCTGAGCGTCTGATAGGTTGGGGTGACGGAGGAAAGAGTGGAAGGGTGTGAGAATATCAAATTGAGGTGCTCTATAGGGTCATAATTGTCTAGAATATGTTAGTCAATTGTGGCGCGGAGGAAGAATAGCCTCATACCCGAGTCGAGCAGATCCAATTCTTGATCGACGCCATTCACAGGCATGACAGCAGATGGGATGATTCAGGGAGCACACGGCGCTTGGGGAATGAGGAAAGCCCGGCATTTCCTTCAACGAGGGACTATCTTGTAACTGGAAAAAAGTGCTCCGTTCAAGCAGAGCCTCTATCGTTGATTCCTACTTGTTCAATACCTGTTTGTAACTGGCCAATGTTGCCAGATCAGACGCGCTTGTGGAGGCGCAGGGCTACATAGTCTCAATGCTCCACCGTACAATATATTCTGAAGACCAGGCTTGCCCCCTTTCTGTCCCCTCACCTGTTCTAATACTCCTTGGTAATCTGACACCTCAAAATATCTCCTGCTATAATCGCGTTTGGACAGAAGCCAAGGCATTGAGAATGCTAGTGTTGACGAAAATATAAACATGTATTTCTTCAGAGATAATTGTGTTTGTGATTCCTACTAGATCTGATCCAACTTTGAGCCTTAACGATTGTTCTCATGAAAACGTCCAAAACGAAAACAAACTCTCTTTGGCTTCAGGCAGGTCCCGAGAATGATGCCCCTCTTATGAATCATCGTGTGAAATTTGTAGCGTTTTCCAGTCACCAAGACATATGTCCTCAAGATCGGTATGCTAGCGATCTGCCTCTGATACTCGGCTAACCACAAGACCTGTTACTAGGAAGTCACCAACTGGACTATTGCGCTAAGGCACAACACAGAATGCAAACCCCAATGGCCATTGTTTGAAGTCATCCATCTGCACCTGTTTGCACACAGGGTTTGACCCTGGGAGGTGTTTGAGCTTGCGCGTGATCAACACTAACAAATAAATTTTCGGTGACAGCGCCTTTCGCTTTCCCTCACTCAGCTGCCTCAAAAGGCCTTGTATATCATTGAGGATACCATGGATTTGAGCACCAGGGTCCCGTATCCAGTCTTCACTCAGTTGCCGCAGCAGGCCTTATGTATCCTGCCTGAACCGCATGACCTGGCGGTGACAGTGGCCTATCTGGATCACACGAGCCCAAAAGGATACGTAGATTGCTTGAGCGCAGTCAGTGGTATCCAGGGAGCGTAAAACAACTCTGCAGGAGTGGCACTGCTTCATCCTGCTCTTACCTATAAATAAATCCACCACTCCAGGCTATTCTTCCTTCCTTTCTCCTTCGTCATCGACAGGATACTTCAAACTCAAGCTCTTCAGTCCAATCAATCCAGCAAGCGCCAAAAAAGGTCTCCAGCGTTGTCCTCGCTTGATCCTTGTGAACATCAACAATCTATTCCAACTTGGACTATCAGAGCTTCAGGAAGACCAAGTCAAAGCAGACGGCAGGAGGAAGATTTGCCGACAGAAAGTAGGACAACGATCTGCAACTCAATCATCAATCAATATCGTCGAGATGACTTTCTCTTTCCTCCAGATTGCCATTCTTCCCTTCTTATTCATCTGTCGCTATGGGGTCATCGGAGCTGGGCGAGCTGAGGTAATGCACTATTGCAATTACCAAGTTTGGTGTGCAGTCGTCACCAGATACGAACCTAATGACCCAACTCCACTGAACCAAAGGCCTCCCGTGAAGTGGATTCCACAACCAGCAGGCCAGGTCATTGTCGACGGCTACGACAGTCACCCAATAGACCAGGGTGTTGCAATTATGTGTACCCGGGACCCGACAGCCCTAAAGCCGCTCGTCACTCAGCTTGAATACACCTGGCGCCCAGATGAGGAAAAGACATATTTCGACGTCAGTAATGTGGAGGGAGCGCCGTTCCTGAACGAAGGCTTCAGGGTGCTGGTCAACGATGAGATCAAGCCTTTGGTTGAAACCTGCTACGGCGCCTATTGTGCACCAGGAGATCGTAGTTGTATCCAAGTGTACAACAAAGCGAATGATGACTTTCAGGGAATGCGTGCCTGCTCCCCTGAGGTTGTCACAAAATTGATCCTCTGTTCCGGCTAGAGAGTGGGATGCTGGGCTGGATACGAAGTGACTTGAGCTTCGTAATAGTTTTCATCGCAAGGACTGACATTTGAATATTGGGGAAAGGATGTTATTTGTATGAGACTTCAGCACAGTGTCATCCTTTTCGAAGGTAGGACCTTCTCAAGTTCTCGAAGACACCGGGGATTTGGTCGACACTTAAATTTTCCGCAAGGCAGATAGATACCTCCATTAGCTCCATGGGAGCAGACATCCCAATTGGCGGGACAATATAAACCTTTGAGGTGATTCTAGAATTTCAGCTCAGGGATATCCTTACCTAGAAGGAGGAATAGCACACATGTAGAGTCATTAGTGATAGGGTCAAGTTTGAGGTGGGAGTCATCGTTAGTTAGTATCATGAGCTTAAGCCACAGCTCCTGCCTCAACACTGCGCAGCATTCTAGGGACTAGCTCGCTTTAGTTAGTGGTGCGGAGTAATAGTATTAGTGCGATGTTAACAGGGTTGAATTGGGAAAGTGGAAGGTGCACAAATGACTCCTTCTGGTGCGTCTCAGGCGTGTGGCACTTTCTTCCTCGGCTTCCCTTGTCCGACGAGGCAGGAGTGCTGTGAGGCCAGTGCCCGCCCCTCGTGCGTCATTGGCTACTTTGGCTGCCCGCAAAGGCACCACAACCGATTTTCCAATATTGTGATTCACAACCTCTTGCGCCTCTTTGCCGCCAGTGACTTCATTCCAAGGGCCCAGAAAATCAAATCATTGCATCGATCGTATATCTAGAGACGAGTCGTCTTACTTCTAGAAAATAGCAACATTCTCTGCATCTCAGACAAGACCAACTCCAACAACGGCACCGCACTCCCTCTTGCGTGCCCCTCCATCAACCGTCACCCACTTTACCCTTACCCTCACCTCTTCCAAACACACCTTCAACCCACAGAGGATCGTCCATTAAAAATCATGGCGGTCCGAGCACAGGTATGCAACCCAGCCAGCCAGCCTTTTGCCCATGCTAACAAGAAATATGTAGTTTGAGAACTCGAACGAAGTCGGTGTCTTCGCAAGTCTCACCAACAGCTACTGTCTGGTCGCCATTGGCGCATCAGAAAACTTCTATTCCGTTTTCGAATCCGAACTTGCAGACCTCATCCCAATCGCTCACTGTACTATTGCTGGCACAAGAATCGTTGGTCGTCTGACGGCGGGCAACAAAAATGGCCTCCTCGTCCCCACATCTACCACAGATCAAGAACTACAACATCTACGGAATACCTTACCTGATACTGTCAAAATAGAACGGGTTGAGGAGAGATTATCAGCATTAGGGAATGTTGTCATTGCAAACGACCAGTAAGACAACCTGCACAACTTGTTTGACTGGTGAACTTTCTTACTAATGATTTTGCCCCTAGCGTCGCTCTTGTCCATCCTGACCTCGAACGCGAGACTGAAGAAATAATTGCGGATGCCCTTGGGGTCGAAGTCTTCAGACAAACCATCGCTGGAAACGTCCTAACAGGCTCATACATGTCCCTTTCCAATCATGGTGGTATCGTACATCCCAAGACAAGTATTCAGGACCAAGACGAACTCAGCTCCCTTCTGCAAGTACCCCTCGTTGCTGGAAGTGTCAACCGTGGCAGTCCAGTCGTTGGTGCAGGTATGGTTGTCAATGATTGGCTTGCAGTTACTGGCTTGGATACAACAGCAACAGAACTCAGTGTGATCGAAAGTGTATTCAGATTGGGCGAAGGTGGCCCCGGCGGTCTGGATGCTAGAATGAATGCCAACAAGGAGAGCATCGTCGAGAGTTTCTACTAAACCCAGCACTGAATTGTGGGAGGGATAATTTAATGTGAATGGTCCGAGAGAACAGCCCTGGGAAGGAGATCTCCGTCCCATTTGAGGATCAGGGCATATTCAGAAAAGGATGATGTTTTGGCTCATGGCCGACATGGGAACGGAGAACAGATCTCTGTATCAGCATCTTCGTCCACTATCAACCCTTAGTCCAAAGGGCGCCACCTTGCTAGGAAACTAAAGGAGGGCCGATCCTCAATTTTGCCGCTTGGAAATTGATCGGTTGATAATGATGGAGCAGCCCCTCGTTACCTGCATGAAAGGGCGTTTGTATGCTCACGTTTACACAGACATGGGCAAGATCTTCCCAGGATCATGAACGGTTTTGGTGGAGCAGAACAGAACCGTACCTTCGGTTTAACTTTCTCAGAGCCAGTTGTATAGTATGACATGCATGCCTCGCGTGCTAGTGGGCTAACCCCAGTGGTTAATGAGACCATGTGATTCATCAATCAAATCCTTATGACCACTCCTTCCACCCAAGGATCTATGTTCTCACTGACTCAAGATGCAAAATACACCAATGTTAAAGTTCCCTTGGAATTCTTCTTGTCCACGTCCACGCGAGAGAACTAGAATGCGGTGCTTGTGCTCACCTTGATGACGGGAATTGAATACGTAGCGAAACAGGATGATATCAGACCAAACCCACTCTGAAATCTTCCTGCAACGTTCGCTGTCCCCGTACATATTTATAACACGGGAGAATGTATTCATATCTAAGATGTAGGTGGGCAGTGGGCACAACATATCGGGCACTCGGATAAGCTGACACGACCAGCACCCGTTGCCACGGCCAGCCCGCTTGCATGGCTATGATAAGTTATTCGTAAAAGCCCTCCGCCTCAGCCTCCCGCCGAAGAGAGCCAAACAATCCCCACCCCAGGCTCCCTCACAAACAAGCTGACTCACTAATTACGACTCAGAAGCAGGGCAGGGCTGTACGGAGTCAAATACCGGCTATTACCTACCTCGTATTCCAACTCCGTACTCCGCAGGTATGTATGCACCTACTTGCACCGAGTACTATCCTCTCAAGTATGTACATATTTACCATAGTATCTAATTAAATCACGACCGCTCTCCCGACTCCTCGTCGGTTCCACAATTCCCCGCACCTCCTCGTTCTCGGGTCAGCAAAAGATGCTCAGGGGAAATGCTTAGCTGGGCACTTTATTGGAACCGCCTTGTGTGTGACGGGCAGGTGTGGAACTGGGGATGATTGTTTCCAGAGATTCGTGTGAGAACTTACTTTCGTGAGGTGTGAGGTGTGAGGTGTGAGGTATGGCACTGGACCGATCCTACATTGTCAGTCGAATACTGTACTATGATATGATAAATAGTGCGGAGGTAGACTTGACACGCTGGGATCCAGGGCAGGCAGGCAGGGGCAGGGGCAGGAAGGAACCTGACGAGGTAAATAAGCGCACGTTGCAATCTCGCCTACATGCGAGTACACAGCTATGTACTACGAGTGCTATTCTCGTGTACACCGTCTCCTTGACTGTAGCCTAGACTCTACTTAGTTGTCGGCGTGGGCTTTGCCGGGGAATTCGAGTTCCCCGTATTCATTAGAGCTTTTCTGGTGGTTCCTCTTCGAAACCCATACCTACGAATAGAGAGACTCTGAGAGAGATGCGGTACCTGTGCCGGTAGAATGCAGGCTTCCTTTCAACTCCTTCCTCGGTATTTAATTAGTTCTCGTTCGGATTTACTAGACACCGTTGAGAGAAGAAAGAAGAAGCGAGGATGTAAACGATAGTATTGGTGTGGTTCAAAGCGTGGGTATCTATTCTAGCTGTAGACTGTAGTGAAAAAAAACCAACAAGTAAAATTCAAAAAGCAATTTCATCATATCTCGCAGTCGCACTGCACCACCAATAGGGATTAAAAGTTACGTATTTAGCGTGTACGTGGAGCTACGTACTGTATTGCTGGCTTATGCTGTCCACGAATGGATGGATGGTGTTCGTACTCGTAGCTGGAAGAGAAAGAGTAGCCCTGTCGAAAAAGAGATTCGTTACCGATGAGATGTGAGATCAGCGAGACGCCGAGGAAGTGAGTGACGAATTAGGTACATATGATCGTTGATAGATGATGCGGGAGGTTGGTGATGCCGGTGACAATCATGCCCGCTGTAGCGCCGCTGCGATGTAGTGTAGTCGCTCGTGGCTCCAGACGCCTTTTGTTGAAATAGTGAATGCAAGTATAGGAAAGTAGTATGTGGTGGAGATCCGGTCGGCAATTTCCCCTGCACGCTGGCTAAGAAACAGAGCAAAAAGGAAAACTTTCAACGGAGGCAACAGACTCGTACAGGAGTCATGTTCCCGGGCCATTTTAATAGCCGCTCTGAGTGGAATGGCGGAATTTCTCGCGGCTGTCACCCTCCTTCCACCGCCTGCCGCCCACCAACTCCCACACAGCCAGGGACGCGACGGTCAACCCGAGAATGAACAGAGGAATCAGGTTCCAGCGCCAGCCGCGCATGAGGCGGAGGTTGTTGCGGATCTTGCTTCGGTCGCTGTCATGAGCGAGTGGCAGCTCCAGCACGGCGATGAACCAGTTTTCTGGCGTCCAGTTGTCGAGAGGGTACATGAGTGGTTGGGCGTTCGCTGCTGCCACGGCCAAGTCGATCGTTTGGTCGTCCGTCTGGGCTGTTAGCACGAAGGTATAGATCAGTGCTGCGAGAGTGAGCATTGCTGACAGGACGGTCATCACAACCCAGAAGATAAATAGGCCTGAATGCCCAGCGGAGGAGGACTGAGATGTGTTTGTTAGCATTGAGTTTGTGAATGGAGATGATGTTTGCATTTTGAAGGGTCCATTCGGAATAGATAACACAACACCACTCACCTTTCTTGCTCTCCGTCTTTCGGAGAAGATGACCAGGAGACCCAGGATGCCAACGAGAACGACAGCTGTGCCGGCTGCTCCATTGCTCGTATGTCCTTGGTCAACCAGTATTCCCTTGGGCTTTCCGTGGAGGTCGAACGTGCCGTTCGGAGCGTCAATAGTGAAGAATTTGCCAGCTCGGTCATGGAGGAAGCCGACCATCGATCCAACGAAGCCGACTTCAATGAGTCCATCTGCCATCAAGATTGGGATGGCGACGAGGAGTGGGAGGTACGACATCTTGGAGACGTGTTGAACTTGTGAAGATCGGACTGGATAGCGAAAAGCACGCTTTTGCAGCGTCAAGATGTGTGTAGGTGAATTGAGGTGGGTTGATTAGTAGAAAGCCACAGTACGGGCGAGGCTTCCGATTAAGTATTGTCCTATATGGAGGATGACGAAATCATATCCCAAACAGCGAGAAATGGAGTACAATAGGAATGGCGGGGGAAGGATGGCACCGGCTTATAACGACGACGACCACGTTAGTTAGTCACTCGAGTTCAGCAAGCGAACCAGTGGAGATTGGTTACCCATTGTAGCCGTGGTAATCCAAAAAAGAAGGACAAATCCATGTAGATCGGGAGATGCAGCCTGCTTACACCAGGCGTGATCTTTTGGGTATAGTGACGCTCCGCCGAACGGGCTTCGCAACTTCGCCTGAATTGCAACTCAGCTATTCGGGATGGTTCCAGATTCGTCTACCCCGTATTACAGTCTGTCCGGCGTATGTAGAAGCAACGGCAATAACAGACCAATCTGAGATGGCATTAGCGATTGAGTTGGACCAGAATCTCGATTGGGCCAGACGATCTCTGCTATTTTGATTCACGAAAAGGTCCGAGAGGCCTGTGCACCGACGGGGCTGCCTATACCCAAGCTTTCAGGCGTTCAGCATGGTGTGTGTCCACTGTCAATGCGACGGCGTGGCCTGAGGTCCGATATTCCGTCATGGGCTTTGAGGGCGCTGGAATCAGCTTCTTTTAGGTAAGGCCGACATGTGATAGACATGAACAGCCACAACAGCCGGGACAAGGCCGCTTAGGTCAGTGCCAAGTTGGACCACAGAGAGAAGAGAGCGACAGATCTGACACAAGCCTCCTCGTGGTTTGGCTGTTGCAAACGTAGTCCCGCCTCATGGCAGATGCAATTGCCTGGGGGCGTTCCTCGCATACGAGGAAGAATTTTGACAACTCCACCTTGACCTTGAAGCCCGAGAAATTGCAAACCTTTGGTCAGCCGCACCAGGGGGGGCAGATCTGGCAAGTGCTCAGAGTGACAGAAGCTGACTGAGAGGAACGACATGGTTTGCTGTTGTTAACCTGGTGAAGCTGGTTGAATGGGAAAAAGCGTGGCGGTGACGACAGGGATTTGGACCTCGACACTAGACCTATATCAGCTTAGTGCTGACCTCGTCGCCGACCCGAGGCTTGGCAGACTACGGAGTACTTGAGGGCAATGGGGGATTTGGGTGGGAATTTGAACGTTGGAACAATGCCTGGCTCCCTGGTTCCTTTTTTAGGATCTTGGCCTCATTTGCTGACTACACAAGTCCCATCTGCCAAAGCATTTTTGTATTTACGAAGTACCTCGTACCTCAGGTACATCGAACCTTGAGTGCCCTCATACGTATGTATGGAGTACCTACCAACTTCAAGCTTAGCACCCGATAAAGCAGCACCCTGCGCACCAACACGAGACCACTCATATACATCTACCAATGCAATATAGTAGTGTGGTGTCTAGGCCTACGACTAGCAAGTCCATGGATGCTCTCTGGGTTCCTACAGATTCCTCCTAATCAATACATAGGTAGAAGAGAAATCCAGTCTCTAACCAATCAATTGGTACTATACAGTGGTTTCGTCTCACCCACTCAATGCAATATAGTAGAGACAAATAATACAACGGTGTAACATCGCTATGCGTACTTGGTGTTTACCAGGCTCAACAATGCACCAGAAAATGCCTCTCACGTGCTGATTCCCGACTTTCCAGACCTTTACATCGGTCGTCCTGTCTCCGTGATGACCTCATCAATCATTAAAAGTGAGAAAATATTTCTCAAAATTCCCCGTGACCAGGCTGAGTCCTCCCGCTCAGCTGTTACCCTTGATAGCTGCGTCTGCTATCCTGAATCCCGGGCCGCTTTGGTTTTTCACTTGGACTCGCCCCCTCCTGAGCGACAAGCCACTGTAAGACACTCTCGTAACAAAGAACAAATTGTCGGAGGTTTTGTACCATGCTAAGTCGTTGATGCCGGAAATCGTCAACAGTCTTCGCAACAAGGTCAACATCGTCGCGAGAAACCCAGTCATCCCCCCCATCAATATCCATGCGATCCTTGCCATGTTCACCCCGCGAAAGCTTTTGCCGTTTCAGCATGTCAATCACCGAGTCAATTGTGCAGAATGTGCCGGTTCGTCCACAGCCAGCACTGCAATGTACTAAGACAGGCCGTTGCCCTTCTGGTGCAATCTCGTTTGACGCACGTTCTGAAGGGCTCGACGCTCGAATGTATTTGTTGACTTGCTCTACCAATGCCAAAAGGTCCCACGGGCTTGCGGGAGCTCCAAAATCCGGCCAGTCAGCATATTGAATTTGAGTTATTTCACGCATTGGCTGGAAAGGATGGCTGGAATGACTGAGCGCAAGATGTCGAACTGTGATGTTCGAGGGTTTCAGCGTGGGTGACTGGACACCACTCGCTCCTTGTCCAGTTGATACACTAGCCGTCGTGGATCTCCGAACGCCCAAGGATGGCCTGGCGGCTGTGTTTGTACTTGCTTGTTGTATCTTGTTTGCGGATTTCTTGGGCTCCAGACTAACCTGCCGCTCAGAGAGTTCCTTGAGCTTGAAGGGACCATACTCGCCAGGTGTCCAGTATTTGTGGCTCTTTACTTGCCCTCCCTCCGATTCTGCAGTCAGCATGACCACGACACGCACATCCTGCTCCCAAACAACTCTCCAAAAGTCATTGAAAGTCGCTGGGATCGGTGCTTGAGTGGCAATATAATGCCGATTGGAAAATTGAGCTTTGACATGGTTGGCATTGACGTAATCACAGCTGCCCTGGGGGACATTTTGCAGTTTCACTCGAGTGTGATCATAGGGAAAGATGTTGTTGTAGCGATTTTTCGATCCCTTTTCAATCCCAGCGACCTGTATCTGTTTCACTCGGTCAGGTCGGGGCGTACCATACGACACTTGAACGTTGAGGGCCTCTTGCATCCGCTTCTGCTCATGTTTCTCAATATTCAGAAACCTCTCCGACACTGCCTTACCCTCATCGCTCTTAGCAGAGGCCTGCTGTAACCATTTGGGCAGGTGTCGTTCTGCGGACTGGGTCATTTCTTTTGGCTTTTTGATCGGCATTTGGCCAACCCCGTCCAGGAGATCCGTATTTTGGCGAATGTTGCTGAAGAATGGATTGGCAGCGGATTTCTCTGCAGGCATCGCACAACCCCCGGCAACGGCCAAAGTATCCTTGCCAGATGCAGAAATTGACAGAGGTTGCGTCGAAGAGCCTTTGTTGGAGTTGACCGGCCCAGAATCAACGAACTCAGGGGCCAACTTGGAGAACGCCAAAAAGCCACCCTTGATTACCAACCCCGTTCCTTTCCAACCCTCAGTAGTGAACTTCTTGAGCACATTCAAGGGTGTGACGGCTTCTTTGGCCAGGCTCGAATTGGCGTCATAGACAACGATATAGCTGCAATGTTCCCACTTGGCGAAAACATCCCGATCATAGTCTGAGGAAAACGTGTCGGCAAGTCTCTGAACGTTGTATGCAGGACGCTTCAACAAGGTTGTCGGTATGCACAGATTAAGGGCTCCCTGGACTCTGGATGATGCGAACTGTTGGTAAACTCGGAGGTCAAGCACCAGAGTGTCCTCGGCATTATCCTTTAATAGTTCGACTATTTGGGCGGGCGAGACAAGGGGTGATAGGTCTTTTTCATTCGAAGGGGGCAATGTATCGGATCTAGCTGTTTGTCTGTTCAGGTTGAAGGAAGGCGGTGTCAGTGAGCCGTTCATGGGTAATGACAGCCTTGCATGCTGGTGGTCTGCCACGCTATGTGGGTGGTTTATCCCTGCTGGTGACTGCCGCCTCGGAATGTCGAAGAAAGAGGTTTCCGGGGCTGTATTGTCTTGTGATAGAGATCCATCCTTGCTTGGTTTGCTCCTTTCCAGCATGGGCCGCTTGCTCAACGGCGATATGGGGGAACTGATGTTCGAACTCGTTGATGTAGTTCTGGACTGAGTGGGTCTGCCCAGCGACGACATGGATGAATTTAATGTGAAAGAGTGATTATGCTCGGATTGTCTCCTGAAGGCTTCGAATTCGGGGTTTGACTCGACGGCAACATGCCGCGAGCTCGCCGACGGTGTTTGTGATGTGGGATTTGGGAAATTCCAGTTTTGTCGAGCATGATTGCCTGGGTTTGAGTCTGGCGGTATCGAGTCATCGGTTCCAACGACAAAGCCGAAATAGCTGGGACTAGGACTTTTCGGATCTTTTGATTGAGGAGAGAATGGGTTGACGACAGGAGTCAGTAAAGGCGGCGGCATTGACTGACCGGCTGAGGCGACGCTGGGTTGCGCTCGAGGGGTGGTAGATATGCGTGATGATCGGGAGTGGGAGTGTGAGTGGGAGTGGGAATGCGATTTGGAGTGGGAATGGGAATGTGTGTGTGTATGAGATGGTGATTTGAATGCGGTTGTGGCGGTTGCCGACATGGTGGCGAGGCGAGGGGACCCTGTCGTGGGGTGACGAGGATCAGAAGATTGTAGTTCTTGGATGAATGGTCCTTAAGTCGTTCTCATCAGGAGGTTGAGGGTGTCGATCAAAGGGTTTGACGATCAGGCACGATCGAGGTTAAAGAGAGGCACTCTACTTCCGACTTTGGTTGAGCAAATGTGAAGGAGATACGTCATCGCAGGCCAGGTGCACGCGACAAGGCGGACGAGCTGGAGGAGTACTGAGAGGGAGTCATTGTTCTAGACCTGGGGCTGTAAGGTGGTCAACAAAGGACTAATAGGATATGAAGAAGACGGATACAAGGGGGTATGTATGGTGAAAGGAGGCTGAAGAAGGCAGGAGAATTGGATCCGTCAGGTTGGTTGAGTGGTTTAGATTTGTTAGCAGCCATGACAAGGAGAGGCTGTGTTAGCTTAGTAGTAGCGAGCGAGTAGTGGTAGGTAGGAGGAGGAGACCCCTACTGGTCCCTCGGGGGGGTTGAAACTGGCGCAGAAGAATGACGTCGATGGAGGGAGAAGAAATCCCCTACCGAAAGTTTGGGGCCAACGGAGACGGAAAAAGTCGCACGGGGGTATGAGGGAGGACGGGTTGCTCGTAAACGCACTGAGACAGGGATGGAGGATGATGGCTGAGTAAGGAACAAAGACTCAAGCTGAACAACCGTAGGAATAACAACGCAGACACGAACCTTTTGTGATGATTTAGAACTCTACTGTGGACCTTTGTAATTGTTGTCGGTTAATTACCGTGAGAAGGCGGGTACGAGGTAGGGGAAGGTAGCAGATTGGAGGAGGAAAGACCAAGGACTCCGTACTCGTACAGATGACGCTTGTGACGCTTGTAAGCCCTGGAGGTGAACAGCCGAAATGACGGTGGACAAGTAAAGACTGGAGAGGTCAAGAGGGAGGAAAAGGTCGACAAGAGGTTGGGGTTATTAGGGTTATCGGTGATACTAGTACTGCTATAGGAAGTCAGAGTACTGGAATAAAGATGAGAAGAATAGAAAAGACAACAAGATAGACTGGCGAGAAGACGGTCTGGAACTTTGTGTTGATGAACCAAAATGCAGGGGGGGTGAGGCAACCGAGAAGGACCCTGGAAGTTGAAAGTGGTTGTCAATGGAGGGGAGAGACTGAGAGCGGGTGGAGGCGCAGGACTTGATTGCAAATCATCCTGAACGGAGATAAACCATGACCTATTAAATGGATGCATACGGAGTAATACTGTAGTACCTTTGGTAGGTAAGTACTAAGTCACAGTAATAATGTTACTTTCACAACATCCATGGATACTACCAGGAGGTGCCAGTACTGATTGATCTTTGCAGTTTGAGAGGCACCTATCGAGGTACATATCAATTAGGAAGTATGTACCTAATGTAGGTACCTCTGTAAGCATGTTAGGTACTCAGCAGTGGGTAATAATTCCAATCATGCCTATAAGCCTTCTACGTACAGAGCACTCTCCCAGTCCTCTCCCAGCGATGAGAGAGGAAACTAATTACCCCATCTAGGCACTAGTAAGTTGAATTGTATGCGCTCGCTGACCCCGGGTGACGATGATGCAAGTGAAGACCCTCGTCGCTGTTGGCTGGTTCGACTCCAAGCGAGGTGACCGCTAAGGCGAATAAGACCAACAGGCGCAAGCCTCCGTAACGGATCGTGATTAGGCGGTTGTTCAGACGAGGTAACCGCCTAAATCCACGCGCAATAGGCGACCACCTCCCCGTCAAGGATCAAGTCATGCCACCCTTCCACCCCCACAAACGAATAATACAGGGCACCGAGCCAGCGCCACCACCAAGTTCCCGAGGGGCTTTTCTACTGCAATGGTTACTACTCTTACTACGTTCCCAACGTTACCAATACCGCCGTATCGCCACGTGCCCGAGACAAGTCGACGTCATTCTCGTCTTCCCAGACAGCTGTCAGTATTCAGCACCATCGTCGGTACGCAACTTGTCTCACAGTCATTCTCAATTCATTTCAAGAGTTTCGATGATCGATCTGGCACAGATGATACCCCAGGATACCCAGTACTCGTTGCTAGGCGCCCATGTACATACAGGTACCAAGGTGGGTGCGAGTCCAGAGTATTTTGCCCCTTGCTTAGAGTTTATACAGATCTTCGATAACCTGAAGCTGGGTGAATCCAGGGTCCAAAATCTGACCAGAAGAAAGGCGCTATTCCCTCCTCAGAAAAGCGAATTCCCCACGCCCGCCCAGAACCCAGAACCTTAACCCCAAATGGTTCGGCATTGTGCGAAGCACCTGGCACAATACCTCGATGCTTTTCAATCACTGCGGCATCTTCCGCCTCTGCCTTTATCTGAATCAAGGACAGCGGTTCAGGTTCACTATTACTGAGGAAGGCCTGGAATTACCAAGACGACAGACTACTGGGGACTACTATACCTAGGTATGCATAAAAGAATGCTCTGGAGCATCCAGCTCCAAGTGCCGTCAAGATCATAATACCAATCCGGGAATAATGCCCCCAATTTTACCAACTTCAATCAGGGAAATCAAGCGGTCTTTGCATTGTCATCCACTTGCATTTAGGTAACGCTTTCTCATTCATCAATGCGTCATCGGTGATTCTGCTGTCTACACCATGAGGCGTTCTTTCGACTTGGCTAGACCGAGAGTTTGACATTCATCCACGCATGACTCCGAGCAAATGGCCACTCCAGCCCCACTACTTGGTCCCTTCTCCAGCACCATGCCCATTTCTGGTCAAGGTGTCAAGGTAAGCGCATTCTATCCCACAGCACTGACTGCACATTCCAACAATTTCCTGCACATGTCCAACTTCGCCCTGCTTCGGATGGGCCACGAGACACACTGCGAGACGGGGACGAGCATTAGTATACACATGTTCCGATTCCACCCCACCACTCCCAGCTCATCCGCCAGATCTTCGTCCCGCCCAGATGGGCGGAAGTCCATGTTCACCGCCATTTGATTGCAGCGTGTTTCATGCTTTCATGAAAACTTGCTTGACGCTACGTCCCAGATTATTGGGTTTGACATCCTGTGTCAAGTACCGAGTACCGAGTACTCAGATAGTTAACTCAGACCCTCAAAGCCATCGGATGGACTTTCTGCTGTAGGTTTCTTCTTAACCATAAATACACCCTTGGCATTGAAGAGATGTTTTTCCTACTGCGTTGGGTCCCAGGAACCAAAGTATGGCATGAGCAAGCACTGCCATACCTAGCGAGAGCTGATAGCTTTGCTGCATAGCGATGCCGCCGCTCCAAGCCAGACTGAATAGGTTCACGACAAGCTGCCTGCGTTCAGAGTCTCCCGTCAGGCTCATCCTTGAATCTCTCCACGCGTTTTTGTTCCCAGTTGTCGAGATCTTTAGCCATCAATCTATAATATTCGTCTCGTTGAGAAAGCCCTCCCTTTGCGACCACTCTCCTGCGAGGATTGTACGTGAGACCTCCTTCACCATCGGCACCACCCTTCAGCCCCAGTTGCATCGCGTCCTGCGTCGACACCTGCTTGTGTTTCCGGTCATGTGCCTCGTACCTCAACGCTGTGGCTGGCGTAAGAAGGAAGGAGGCCGCTACCATTAGTGAGATGAACGGCAGGCCGAAGAAAAGGAATGGGCGATTGGTGACCTGTCGGCGGTAGGTTGCTGCAATACGGTCCCCCAGGGTATTCGCCTGCTCACGCGCACTGCGGAAGGGCTTCGACTGAAATGTAGGCATTGCCGTTTGTTAAATTGAGAGTGCCTTCACTCCCATAGATTAGCTTGACATTTAGAATGAAATAACTCCTGCGGGAAGGTATTGTGCTCCGCCTCGAGCAACGCCTGCGAGGTTTTCCCGGGTGCAACTGACATTTTGTCAGGTGATTTTTCTGGATACGGCGGACCTGCAAATCAGAACGACGTTTCTGTAAGATATGATCCGTCGGACTACTAGCCCACCGCCTTCCAGGCCGTCTCAAGTTCTTCCCGCCATTCATTCATCTCATTGCCTGGTATAATCACTCAAGAAAATATGCTTAAATTATCGAAATCACGGCTCAGTCCAATTATGTTCTTAGGTATCCGAAATGCAATCAGAACAATAACTCCTATGTGGAATTTGACCGACTTGATAGAATGTTCAAGGCATTTGGGCCAGAGAACCTCACCACCACTACCTCAATGCGTCTGACTACTTCAGCCATGTCCATAAATATTCCAGAACCCCCTGTGCGTTCTCCTTGCAAAACACTTTCTTCGTGTTTGCGCGGTGCAGTCGTCCCTTGCGACGCCTGATATCTTTCTCCCTTGTCACCGTAGGATTGTTGATATCCATGGTGACTCGTCGCGACCACTTCAGAGGATTCCAGCCCTGCATGTCCTTGATGTGGTACGCGGATATCAGAAACACGAAGACAAAGATGTTTGTGTACGATGCGAAGAAGTCTGGCGAACTGAAAGGTGAGAGAAATGACTTCCAACCGTTGAATAACAGTACAAGAAAGCACCCAAGCAAGCCATAGGCTGCTCGAGCCGATTGCAGATGTGTTTTGTAAGGATAGTCGCTCGCGTTGCGATTGAGCGCAGGGCCATCGCTGGTCTGAACAATCACACCGTCACTATCACTCCCATCAATGGTACGTGTTTTAAAACTGAGAAACGCTAGGCAGACCATGGTGTACACGATCAGCATGGAACTGCTGGAGTAGGTTGCCAAACGCCCTAGGATCCTTGCAGGGGCCGGTGAGGCACCGAGAAAGCCCAGTAATCCAAAGAGCCATGACACACTGATGGCCGCTACAGGCACACCATGCTGCGTCGTTTTCTCGAGTCTGCATTTGACAGCATATCCCCACCCGGTCTCGGGCCAGACGTTGCGAATGTTCGCAAGTGCGTGAAGGAGCCGTGACGAGATGTACAGTGCGTTGACTGCGACAGAGAAAGCTGAGAAGATAAAAAATGCATTGACGAGATGCGGCAGTCCAGTCACTTTACCATGGATCATCTGAATGATGAAAGGGGAGTTTTGGCCCCTTTTGATCGAAGTGATGGTTGTATCCAGTAGGTTGGCGTCGGTGTACGGTACGTTAAGACCCACCGTGAATGCCAACAGTGAGTATAGCAGAATGACTCGGAGACAGATCTTTCGCGAAGCAAGCTTAATGCTTTCGTCTCGGTCAAGGTCTTTGTTCTCTGCTGCAGTGACTGACACGGTATAGAATCCTTGGTACCCAAAGAAAATAGTTGTCATAGACGACCACATTCCGATCAAATGAGCTGTTCCTCCCGAGAACTCATGCTCCTCATGGCCACTGGCAATGGTGACGTTGTTTGAGAAGAACCCATGCGGAGAATCATATGTTGAGAATGGGCTAGGTAAAGTGCCGTCGTTGACCATTTTGCCATTGAGGATCACGTTGAAAAGTATCAGACCCGCTATGCCCACCATCTTGATGCATCCAAACACGTACTCGACTTCGCCGTACGCTCTGATGGGGAGGAGGTTGAGAAGGTACACCACTATGAGGATAATCCCAACCCAGACATTAGGGTTGGTATGTAATCCAAAGCTCCATTCGAGTGTCTCGCGGGGATAGCTGAATGCTTCGAGGTACTGTTTGGTGAATCCAAATTGGAACATTTGGGCAAACACACTAACTTCAGTGGCGACGAGAATGGAATAGGCGATCCTGCCTCGAATTAGCTCTTCCTCGCCATTGAATGTAGGAAGCCATCCTACCAAGCCATCCAACCAACGGCGAATCCAACGCTTTCGTCGATATACCGACTGGGGAAGTCTATAATTGGCCCTCTTACGGGAAACAATGCAGTCATCTCCGCAAGCGAAACTAATGCCGACCATATTACCGATCCCATTAGGAGATACGCTCTGAGGGAAGCCATAAGTACTTGACCGCCGGGAGGTCATTACACTTACAGGACTGCTCCACCAGGGCCGATGAGCTGAATGACCTTGCCGGACTGCAAAAAGCATCCAATACCGATGGTTGAAGAAAACGCGATCATGTTGACATGTCGCTCAGTCAGTGCACGTCTGCATCTTGTTTATCAGTACAACCCACTAGCAATGGGAAGATACCGACCTCAAATCCGTTGGCCCATATCTAGGTTTGCTCTCCTGTTCTTCATCGTCTTGTCCCAATGAAGGTTTCATTTCATAGGAAGCGGATGTCAGTGACATCTTATCCGCAACCAGAGGCTCACTCAACCTCTGGAAGTGGCGAGGCATATTCGGCTCTAGGTCAGACGCATATAATGGCGACGGGGGTGTTGGCGGACGGGCTTCTGCCTTTGTATAATCCAGCATGGTCACCGGTGAGTCGTCAGCAAAGTTCTATCTGTCATCTGGTGTCTAGTACGGAGTAGCGATGGACAGCTCAAAAGAGATTGGAATCACACAAAATACTTATATAAAAGGGGGGGGGCATGAGAATACTCCTCCTAAGATAGACAGTTTCAAGACCACAGCGCCCAGGAGCGGGTTGGCTCATCCATCCTTCTCTTTTACGAGTAAGTTTCAGTGTCTCACTGTCAATTCCAGGAGAGGCTCCAACCAGGGTAGAAGGGGGCTTATCGGACGCCCGACGCCACTAGAGCCTTGAGATGAACTGGAGTTTTGTTATTGCCCATGCCCTGTGATTGAAATTAGCTTTCTAGCGTCTGGCTGCATGAATGATGGCTCCATCGAGTGGTTAGTCCGATCGGACTTCTGAGTATTTTTAGTTGGTGCTCACGCGGCATAAGCAACGAACGAGCACTACTAGCACTCTATGGTGTTACTGTTGACAATGCGTACTCAGCAATTTACTGGTAGATAACAATTGTGACCGCAGGCTGGATGCCAATCCCTGCCAGCCTGGAATCATGGTAGTTTCCTCCAGGACCAGTACGGCGTCAGCTATTGAGGATCATTGGATCTTGCAGGGTGAGATTACCGTTCTTCTGCGACAAAGCCAATCCCGTCAACACCGACTGTGTGATATACACCCTGTATCGAGCCGTGCTGCTGGTTGCACCGAGAATTCCTCTCCTATACGACCAGTAGGAAAGGGGCTGAAGGGATGCCTGAATAATACGACAGCCCTACCCGCCAGCCGCTACGAGTAGGTATTCCGCCCCCGGAATTCGGTAATCGTCTCACAGACACTAGGCTTCAAGCCTTATAACCAAGCAAAAAGCTTAGCTTTGCCTTGCTGACCATGGTATCAACCGGTTTTACGGAGGACAGTGGAACGAACAGTGGCTGAACTTTACGGCACGTTGACATCTGGTCTAAAACCAAGCCAATTTCGACCTGGGGCATCTCGTAAACTGCTAACTCTTGTTACCGAATCATTGGGCAACACAGATTGGCGGTCCACGTAAATCACCACATGCAACACTTTGAGGTAGGCCCAAAAGGGCCTGCACAAGGCGTTCGATGATATTCCCACGAGATAGGAAAAATCGGTATTCCACACCTGCTCATAACTCACCCCGCTGCAGCCGTGATAGACAGCAGTTCTAGTCCATTGCATTTTTCCTAACTAGTGATGTCCCATGAGGACGTTGCTGCCGTCTGGTTAGCCTTGTCAGGCCGACCTGATGTCGACAACGTCCTGAGAGAACTCATCGGCGCCCATACACTTACCGTTTCAAGCGCGCGACGCGACAACAAAAGACTACGCAACTCCTTCCTCTCCCACGTGGTGACGCTGAGGGTCATCTTTGATCTTCAGCGAGCGTATTTACAATCTTCGATTCGCAGTGAGGAATCCGCGTTGTGGGTTCTGTCTCCTGAGATCTTCTATTCTGCGGTCTTACATCTCCTTGATGTCGTGGTCTCGAGCATCACGTCATGCCCAGACCTGTCCAATGAAGCCCCTTACAATAGACTTACGGTACATGGAACATTGTCTGGCCTTCGGGCGTTGCTGTTGTATCAAAAACCACTGGCCGTCGCCGAATACAACCACCTGAATAGTCGATTCGAAGAAATATATGAACGTGGACATTGGTATGGCGCCAGTTATACACTTATCCTCCACCTCTGTCGGCAGATAATTCAGACGTTGGCAAGTCCAAGTCCCGATGAGAGGTTTTACAAGCCGGCATGTGGTGCAGCCATACTTCCAGATTTCACGAAGAGCCTGGTATGCATGAGTCTAGATTCCTAGTAGATGCCTCTGTCTGACACTTTACAGAACTGTATAGGAACGGACTACAAATCACTCCTTGACGTATCTCGAAATATAGGAACTTCCTCAATCCAGACCCATACTTGGTACGGCGACTCACTAACCTTATACGATATCTTTTGGAGCCTTACAGTAGCACTGATCCAGGTATGTATGCTTCGACAGGGCAGGTCTAATCAGGATATGAGAACCTCTGCCGCCTCCTCAAACGCGGACGCAGATACCCTACAAAATATCTTAGGCACAAAGTACCAGCTCCGAAGACATACGTGCCCATCCTCTGAAATGGCTGACGCAGCCCGAGCAACCGAACAACTAAAGTTGGTGCTTCTGCAGGATATTCTTCCCACGTGTTCTGAAGAGGAGTGCCAGTGCTTCCAGGTCAGCTCAAGCATTGTGCAAAATGCGGTAAGGAGCCCCAAACACACATAGAAATGGCGGTTGCTGACGTGGCCTGAATCGCAGCGCGCGCAGTATGGGTTGCAAACCTCCTCCCAAACTCTTGATCAAGCTCCATCCCAAGACCTCTTTGCTCGAGATATAAGCGAAGCATTTTCGGGCCTTCATGGTTTCCTGGACAAACGGTCAAGCCTGTTGGAAATAAGCCCACAGAACATCGGCTCCCCAAAACCCGATAGATATAACATTCAAAATGTGCAAGCACCTGATGTTCCACCAGAGTGTCAGATTTTCAGGAGAGCTGCAACATTCTCACAAGGCAGAATAGCCCGGAAAGACCTGTCTAATAAGTCTCTTCCCACTCTTCCTACTATGAACCAACCGATGTTGCCAGGCACGACAAGCCCTATGTCTGCTACAAGTCAAGCGCCGTCGACTCCTTCTCTCGACGTGTTAGCTGCTGCGAACACAGGCCCTAAAATCCCACAGAGGTATCCATCTGATCCGTCGTCCGTCACAACTACAAGCAATAAAGCAGCAAGTGAGGTGCTTTCGCATAAGTCAACGCAACTGTCTTCCGTCGATGAAGACCCTCCTCCCCCATTTCCACGGGCTGATCAAGATAACTTCCCTGAGGTACACTATTCCCGACAGGACAGGCCTCATTTGAACTCGAAATCTTCGTTCATTGCCACAACCGAATGTTTCCCCGAAGTCTACATCCCTGAACCGACGCCTAGAACCTCAAATATCGAACACTTCCACTCGTGGCAACCCGACCGCGATAATCATCCCGAGGTAGCTCCTTCGTTTTCACAAATTCTGACTTCTCCATCGATGATGACTCAAGAAAGCGATGGTAGTAGCGCTCTATTTCGTCCAGAGACAACATATGCGAAAACAAAGAAATGGAGCAGTCTCTTTGGTTCTTCGCGCGGCCAGTCGGCGTTCTCCCTACCTTCATCGGCGTTCTTTGCGTCGGGCTCGAGCCTTTTGATTTGGAATGAGCTGGGTGCTGGTTGCTATGACTTCAACAATACCGAGTCGATACAGTTCCGGCGTATTAATGCCAGTGGTGTCTGCATGGCTGCAGGCGGCAAGAGCCGCTGTGTAGTTGCAATTAAAGAAGTCGCGGTAGGCATTCTTGCCAAACGGTATAGTTGAGAGTACTAAGTTATGCAGGATCACCGAATCGAGGTCTACGAAGGACCTTGTGACGTTCCAATCAGAGTTTGGGCTCTTGAAAGCCTTCCACATTCGATAGCGATATCTCGAAACGACAAACTTATTGCAGCAAAATACTCAAAGACCGTCAAAATATTTCAAATCGAGGACGGTGCCATTTTTCGGCACGAACTCCCACCATCAAAGAACCGGTCCGGTCGTGGAAATCATCTTGTCTCCTTTTCGATTGACAGCCACTCATTCGTAGCTTCGACGAGATATGAGCCGGAGAAGGTTGTCACCTACTGGAGTGAGTGTGCTAGCAACTCCAGGGCCACAGTTATAGAAAGCAGCGCACCAACAGGGTTTCCTGGAGACAATGGACTTTCGAGTCTACTTTGTTCAAGCACTAAAACTCGAGGTGTTTTCCTCTCCACATTCACCGAGAAAAGTTTACCCGTATTCCATTCAATGGGGCCCTCAAAGCCATCCTCCCGGCTGATCCGCGACTCGAAGGGTAACATTGGAACCCGAATTCACCATGCCGCACTCTGTCCAAACGGAACAAATATAGTCCTCGTGAATCAGCGTAATAATGTATTCTGGGTGGACGACTGCTGGTCTCCCATTTCGGAACCGAGAAGAGTTGGGACTCTCAAGAAAAGTGTCGGCGTCATCAGAGAGATCGAGATGGGAATGCCGAACAGTGATGAGGTGCATCTATTCTGGATAGAAAAGGGGAAGGGAATGCTGGTCACCATGGGCCGAGGCGGGGGCAAGGCCAAGCCGATCGAGCTCATCGTGAATCTTCAGATGTTGGTGTCGTGAAGATTTACAGTAAGTGTTATGGAGTTTACGGATTTCGACCACTATATTGAGGGTCTTGGGAACTGAGTGAGACGACTAAAGTCGAGAGTGATTGGATGAACAGGCCATATCGCGTTTTACATTTCTTCAGCAAGAAACAGGAGACTCCTTTAGACATGACTCCAGCGTTTGATCTAGATGACTGGATATAGAAGGAACGGCCGGGATCGGCAAAGCTGGACTTGGATTAGGGAGGTTGGCTATTTTGGACATTTGATTCGTAACTACTTCGTTCATCAGCGTGAGGAGATCGGTAGGGATATTGGTATTCGACCACATTCTCGCATGCAATGCTCAGTGCTGTGTGAGTTTCTCCGTACAAGGCCTTAGTGACCTCCCGAATTAGTCTTCCCCATCGCAAATCTCCCATCAAACAATCAGATCAGCCAACCCTAGCGGAGCTCCGCAAGACACAATCCTTTGGGCAGAGGTGCAACCAGGTCGGCTCAAATGAACGCTTACGTGGGCAACCATCCCCCCCCCCCAACACCAGCGGGGAGGTTCGGATCGAAGAGCACATCCCTTCCTCGTCAGAGAGTCGGTTCGAATGGCAATCCTATCAGTGCCGGAAAGCGCGTGCGTGCCGTGATTCTGGCTCCGCCATACCTCCTGCTGGGCCCAGTGGGGAAGTACCAAGTTGGAGAAGCGAGTCGGCAACCGAGTCGGGCACAGGGTGAACGCGTTGACCCGTGCCATGAATGTCAGCATCGGCATCGGTATCCTCGAGGAGGTTGCGCAGCATGAACAAATGTGTCGGTCTGACCCTCTTCCCTCTTTCGGCTTCCTACTGGGGCTTCCCTGGTCGGCTTTGCGTGGTATGTGATCTCGGCTGAGCGAGTGGGCTGGCGGTGCTTATCCTCTGGCCAGTCGTCGCCCCCCGGAGTAGCTATGTTGCACAGCATATGTCAACCTCGCCTGATTTGTGGCCGGGTTATCTATTATCTCGCACTTGTAGACGATGCTGCATGTATGTTGACTCGGGGGAGTGGTCCACGTGCATGCGGCTCGATGTTTTTTGGTCGGGGTCGAGAACCGATGTTCTCTGCGCATTCTTTGCCTTCTCCACTTTGTTCGTTGAAGCAAGTCGAATTGTGAGGCATTGGGAACCAGGGCTGAGCTCGGGGTGGCAGAGATCCTCCACCGCGTACCGGCTAGGGATGATGGTTCGTCTAAACTGTGATCGGAATGCCTGTGCTCGGTGGTAGCCTTATCTGATGTATGCGACGAAGTGTTGATTGTGGGGATGCTGATCCTCGCACTGGATACCACTGCGCTGCATCGCTTCCAGTCCAGTAAACTTACCTGTCGATCTGGATTTGCACCGTCCATGTTTCAAAAATAGTCTGGGTTTCTGTCAGCGACAGGCATCTGTGCTCGAGAAATTGTGATGGTAGTAGGGCAACCCACGAGCGCATGACACGGCGTTTGGAAATTCCCATGTCGCTAGGGAGAAGCTGGCTAAATTTCTGGAGGCGTTCTACGGATCTTGTTCATGATTCAGGTGATATCTGAATTGTCCTCAGTTCTGCTGCTAATTGGGAGATCTGAGAGGTAGATGGCAGTTTGAGCTTCTTTGGAGGCGCTTTTCTGAAGCAGTGCTAGCCTTTGCTGAACGGCATAATATTCAACTAACAACCCCGACCTTTGTGAGCAGCACAAGGAAGTGTGAAATCGTCCTTCTTCTCGTGCTGTGTGTGCCTTGCGAATGTACCATCCTTTGGTTGAAATTTAATTTGTCGAGAAGAATAAACTTTCGGTTCTGGAATGCCAGGCATATTTTGGAACTCCGTTGAGAAGGACATCCAGTAACATTTGAGACCGCAAATGATATGGACTGAGAATCAGATAGTCCTCCTGCGGTATATGTTAGCAATTGGATTGTCCATGGCAAGAAAGATGAAATCGTCGATAGGTAGGCAGCTCGGTCTTTCCTAGCCTGGAGGAGGAGTAAAGCGGCATATGTTTGTTGGATTCTTGGTTAAAAGCGGCAACTATATATCTTAAATATGGTTAGAGGCCATCAACAACGCGATCCAAAAAGTTATAGACGCGGGAGCCGCACCGGAATCCTGAGTGCTAGGAGATTGTATAGCACAATCCAACAACATCCTGCAAGATGTCTCTCTTTGGCCAGAATCCGTCTGGCCAAGGCGCATCGAGTGGTGGCCTCTTCGGAGGACTAAATCTCAATACTGGTACCGATCCTCAAGGCAAACGAAAGTCCATTTTTGATGCGTCTACATCACAATCAAACGTACAGGGGACCGGTCAGCCTGCCAGCCAACCCTCAGTGCTAGGCGGCCTCAACCTTGGTTCATCGGCACCTTCAACCGGCGGTGGTCTCTTCAATCTCGCTGCTCCCCCTAAGACAAGCGCTCCAGCGTTCTCCTTCGGAAACACCACAGCCACAACTGCACCCGCTTCGACTGGCTTGTTCGGTGCGGTACCTGCCTCTGGGACCCCGCAACCTGCAGCGACGTCTTCTGTCTTTGGCGGAGGATCATCACTCTTTGGTGCTCCTGCTTCGCAGCCAGCGACGAACACGGCTGCTTTTGGTGGTGCGAATACCCAGCAGCCTGCCGCAGCAAGTGCGTTTGGTCAACCGGGAACTCAACAGCCCGAAACCAACCTTCCGCAAAGTAGAGATGCTGGATATTTTAGCAGTCTCTTGGAAAGACAGAAAAAGAAGCCCCGTTTGAAGCCTGAGAACAATGGAGGCATTGGGCAACTATCCGGACTTAATATGGACTTGGGCGACCTGGCGAGGCGTGCACAAGAGCTTAGAAGTCGCAGCTCGAAACCCGGCGAGGCTGTCAACGACAGCCGAGCGCATTATTTGTTGGCCGGGTCAGGCGTTGCTCCTGGTCAAGCGTACAGAGACTTCCAAGCGTTGGGCGGCGAAGATGCAACGGCAGCCTCAAGAGCACAAGCACAGAACTTCGCTGAAGAATCAAGCGCATATCTTAGAGATCTACGTATCAAGGGTCGTGAAGCTCTACTACGAGAAGGCATGAATCGCGTGTATCGAGAAGTCGACAATTTTATTGAGGAGAGCCTTGGTGTGGACTTTGAAGATCAAAAGCTCAGAATTATGGAACACTTTAACATCGCCCTACCAGAAGATGGCGCAGAACCTGGTGACGCCGGGAGAGCTGGGGGGGCTTTTGGAAGATCTACAGGACGCGGGAAGGAGGACGCAGGCAAGAGCTCACTATCTACAAGAAGTGTCTTTGGCCGCTCGGCACTTGATAAGTCGATGATCGGTACTCCAGGCTCGGCCGTTGGGACTTCATCCTTCTTTAAGAGCGAGGGTGCGGCGTCACTAGCATCTAATCTTCAGCGAGGTCAAAGCCTCCGGGGTCTTCGAGAAAAGGAGAAAGCCTATCTTAAAAGAATTTACCAACTCAATTATGCCAGGAGAGCAGGGGAGGCTTTTCTTCTGCTGGACGCGTTCGCTGAGGTTGAAGACCAAAACACCGGTGATAGCCCGCGGCAAGTTTTGGATGCCATTTATGCTCTGAGGGAAATCACCAAGGAATATTCCCAAACTGTCAAAGAGCGACAGTACGCAGAAGCGTATTTGGACGAATCCGGCCCCTCGGCTAGAAATTTCAATATCAGCAAGCAGATCCTTGAAGGCTCACGGAATTACCTCGAGAAGGCTTTCTGGCGTGATATGAGGTCTCTAATTGAGAAGAATGCAAGAGAGGCAGCATTGGGCGGTCAACCAAGTATTATCAACATCGTCCGTGCTTACATCCGTCTAAGGGCGGCGAGACGAGATTTGGCCCCAGAAGAAATGGAACTATCGCGGATAGGCGAGAATGGGGACTACTGCTGGGTTCTCATCTTCTACCTCCTTCGATGTGGTTTTGTGAAAGAGGCTGCTGATTATGTCAACAATGATGCTGCATTCCAATCAACTGATAAGAAGTTTGTCTCTTACCTGACAGCATATGCGAGCAACCCGGATAGACGGCTCAGCCGTAAACTGCAGGAGATGATTGATGGAGAGTACCAACAACGACAAAAACATGCCAACAAGAATACGCTGGATCCATACCGCATGGCTTGCTACAAGGTCATTGGTCGATGTGATCTTGCGCAAAGAAGTATTGAGACAGTTGGTCAGGGTGTAGAAGACTGGCTGTGGCTTCAGTTCACATTGGCTCGAGAGACGGAACGATTCGAAGAGATTTCTGGAGAGCTTTACGGATTGGAGCAGATCCGTGAAGATTTCGTTGAAATCGGACAGAAACACTTTCAGAAGAGCCAGGTTGATAGTACGAATGGGTATGGAACATATTTCTTGATGCAGATATTGGGAGGGATGTTCGAGCAGGCCGTCGATTACTTGCACAACTTTAACCCAGTCAGTGCGGTCCACGTTGCCATCGCGCTTTCGTACTATGGCCTGCTTCGGGTGTCTGACTTCACAGTGGCAGGCAATGAACTTCGTGAGTGGGTTTCAATTCAATCCTGAGAGTATTACTGACATGGAAATAGTTACTTACTCCACTACGCAACAACCCATGATAAATTTTGTCCCTCTACTTGCATATTACACCGGGGCATTCCGAACTGCACTTCCTGTTGAGGCGGTCGACTATCTGTCCTTAATCTGCCTCAATTCGGACCTCAAGCCGGCCAGCCTAGGGATGGTCCACACAAACGCCTGTCATGAATGCTTGCGAGAGCTTTGCCTGGAAACACGTGAATTTGCCAAACTCCTAGGAGATATCCGCAGTGATGGATCGCGAATAAGAGGAGAGATCGAAGAGCGGCGGAAACTGATTAAGCTCGATAGTCGAGAGGAATTCCTGCGATCAATCACCAAACAATCAGCTGCAACTGCTGACCAAAGAGGACAGGTGGCGGATGCAGTATTGATGTACCATCTTTGCGAGGACTATGATGATGTTGTCAGCGTGCTCAATAGAGCGCTTGCGGATGCGGTAACGCTCGACATAGGAGAGTCCCCCATGCAGTTGCAACCATTAAAACCACGTCGTGCGGACGGAAAGGGCGGATCATCTTCTAGTACGCAAGCTGACGGACCTCAATCGTCTCTCTCGTTGACCCAGTCGACCTCTTCGCCGGTGGACCTGGCCAGAAATATGATTTCACTGTACAACGAGAATGCGGCTTATTTGAACAAGATTTCGCCAACGAATCGAGACACCTGTCGGGTCCTGCTTAAGCTTATATCCGCGCGAGCTCACCTGGAAGCGGATCCTCCGCGATGCATGACGGCGCTCGAAGAATTGAATGACCTTGCCGTGCTCCCATTATCGGCTCGCGGCTCGATCCCTGTGATTCGATCTCTCGCAACTAAATTTGGAAGTTTGAATCAACTCCTCGCTCGCTGTATTGGAGTGAGTGTGGTATGGGCAGTGGGGGCTATCAGTGGAGAGCGAGAGAAAATTGCCAAACACGGCAGATGGGAGGTGGGCTACGATGGTGATGTCGACGGAATGAAAGATCAACTCGGTGAGATGGCTAAGGACTTGATGGTCTTTGCGGGGCTGGTGAAATACAAATTGCCAGCGCGTGTTTATGAGAAGTTAACACAGGCAGGGGGTGACGTGGGCGGCTTCTAGTCTGGGTCAGAAATACAAGCGCATGACAGGAGAGGCTTCTTGTTGTTGCCTCAAACTTAGACGACAGGATTACTGGCAATTCGGTGGTCTACGATTAGGGAGCTGGAGTGTCTATCCAAGGTGTCACCGACATCGGCAACATACCAGTAGTACCCATTAATGAGGATTGCTTGACTGGGGTCGGGATCCATCTTGGGCAGAGACGGCACAATTTAACCATTGCTATCATTTTTTTGGACAGTTTGGCGGTGTACTAGTCTTGCAGAAGAATTCAAGAGCAGATCAGGTGCTTCTATTACGAGTAAACATAGTTCAGATATCGCAGACGGAATCAGAGCAGACAGCCACCCATGTTAAATTGAGGCATTTGATGAAAGGCGGAAATACCTAGGTACATCCTTTACGGAGAGCCCTGAAAGCGAGGGTAGAGTCCAGCAGTGATAGCAGTCGGTTGGAGGCAAGGTGCAGTACGGAGTACTCACTAGTTGTTAGTAGGAGTCCTTTCAGGGCAGAAGGTGCCTCATCCCACCCTGTGCCATGCCGCCCAAGAAACTCCCCCCCTCGCCTCACGATAATCTTATCAATCTAATCGGCTAATCAAGGATAGCGCCCGCCCCCCAGGTTGAAATCTGGCGCTCCTGCTGGTCTGCTGCCAACTACCCACCCACCCACCATTTCCATCGACGCCCCCAAATCTTGCCTGGCCAGTCCGCGAGGTGGTCACACCCATTCATCACTCTTCTTTGCCCTGGTTCCTTTTCTTGTCTGCGCCTAATCCTCTGACGCATTCAAACAAACCGCTTCTAATATCCACTTGAACAACCTTGTACCTAGTCCTGTCCTATCCCGTGATAGCATATTCCCTACCGTACCATCGATACCCCGTAGTCATGCTATGAGTCCTGAGTCGGCCCAGGCTCCGTCTCAGACTGCATCCCACTCCCACACCACTACTTCCACCGACCTAGAGCTCTCTCTTCTCACTCCCTCTTCTACTGCTGTTGTTGCAGACCAAGATGCTTCCTCCCCAACTGTATACGAGGCCCAGATCACTCAGGGAGGCCCCTTGCATGATCACGAGCAACACCACAACCATCCTTCAACCGCCCAGCCGGTGACACCTCCTCCGACAACCCAAGAGCATCCAGGGACCCTCTCCCGCATTTGGGACGCCATCATGTCTCGAAATCCACTGTTGATTCGCTCCTCGCCCGCATTGGGCACCGGCTCATATGGTGCCGTTCCTGTTATGAATACCCAGTCAGGGGACGATACAAGTTCTGATGATGAGATTCATGGCAAAACTAGTAGGAAAGCCACCATTAGAAGTCGTGGAAAGAGGAGACAATCTGCTCATGGCACATCCGACGACCATGGCCATTTTGTAGACCCGCGCCACCGCCGTCGAAGCAACGAGTGGCTGCGCAAAAGGTCTTCGTCCATCACAAGTGAAGTCGGCATGGGCTCGGATGCTAAGGCCTCGTTTGCAGTCAACCCAGCCATTGAGGAGCACAAGGCTGAGTCGTCCAATGCCAGTATACGCACAGGAAGTGGCTCCGATGTCGAACATGAATATATACCCACAGAAGAAGATCCCCCAGACAATTCCCCTTATCCAGAGGTCCGAGCCTCGGTCCCTGCAACAGACAATACCGCGCTCTCAATAAATACCCCTCGAATGTGGACCTTGTCCTTGATATTCGCCATTGGGGGCTCTGCGACAAACCTTTTCTTTTCTTTGAGATACCCTAGCGTTGCTATTACTCCTGTTATCGCACTCGTACTCGTCCATCCCCTAGGAAAGCTGTGGGACCTTATCCTCAAAAGGGGTCACGACCAAGAACAAGATTTCGTGGATGGTTCGCTCCGAAAAGATGCTCCCAAATATTCTTGGACCACTCGACGGCAACGTCTGCGACTGTGGCTTGCTCAAGGTCGCTGGAACGAGAAAGAGCATGCGTGTGTTTACATCAGCAGCAATGTCTCATTCGGCTTTGCCTTTGCTACCGATGTGATTGTTGAACAACACAAATTCTACAAGCAAGAAGTGCCCATTCTTTACCAACTTCTACTAACCATTTCAACCCAAATCCTGGGTTATGCATTTGCTGGTCTAACCAGGCGTTACTTGGTTCGCCCGGCCGCGATGATCTGGCCAGGAACGTTGATGTCAACAGCAATGTTCACAACTATGCATAAGAATGAGAACAAGGTCGCCAATGGATGGACGATATCACGATATAAATTTTTCCTTTATGTTTGGACCGCTGCATTTCTATGGTACTTCTTGCCTGGCCTCCTTATGCCTGCATTAAGTTATTTCAATGTTATCACTTGGTTTGCGCCGAAGAATGTCGTGATCTCGAACCTGGTGAGTTTACCACCTTCTGCTTCTGGTCCTCTACTTACCAGCTTAGTTTGGTGTTGCCTCTGGGCTCGGCCTCTTCCCTATGACTTTCGATTGGGCTCAGATCGCATATATCGGCTCGCCGCTACTTACACCTTGGTGGGCCGCGGCAAATGTGGTTGGAGGCCTCGTGCTGGTCATGTGGATTGCTGCCCCTATTCTATGTAAGTAATGCAGAGTGTCTGACACAATTGTGAAATTTCTAACACAATCAAGATTACAAGAATGTCCTCTTTTCAGGATACTTGCCTATTCTTTCTTCTGCTGTCTTCGACAACCGTGGAAAGCCTTATGATGTCAGCAAAATCTTAACACCAGAATTCTTGTTCGACAAAGTTGCCTATGAGAATTATTCCAAGGTTTACCTCCCTATCACTTACGTCCTGTCTTACGGGGTTCAATTCGCGGCGCTTTCCGCTTTAATAACTCATACCACTTGTTGGCATGGTAAAGACATATGGCGACAATCAAAGCAAGCATTCAATGAGAAGCAAGGGGTTTCCTCGGCGGGATACCAAACTATCCCGACGTCCGAGGACGACCATAGTTTGAGAAGACTCGACAGCCAAACCATTCGTCAAACTGGTGAGGATGTCCACCATCGTTTGATGAAGCGTTATCAAGATGTTCCCATGTATTGGTACCTCATCACGTTTATCTCCATGCTTGCAGTGGGCATATTTGTGGTTGAGTATTATCCAGTCTATCTGCCTTGGTATGGCCTGCTAATGGCGCTTGGCATCACAACTGTGCTCTTTATTCCTGTGGGAATTGTCATGGCTATAACGAATCAGCACAGCAGTTTATACCTGATATGTCAACTGATTTGTGGTGTCGTCTTTCCTGGAAGACCCGTCGCCAATATGGTGTTCGTCACCTACTGCTATATCAGCTCTGCGCAAGGTATCAAATTTTCCTCCGACCTGAAACTTGGCCACTACATGAAGATACCTCCGAAGCTCCTTTTCAAGGTTCAAATGGTGGCCACACTGGTCTCGAGTCTGGTACAGATCGGGGTGCTTAACTGGATGTTTGTCAACATTCCTGGGATTTGCACGCCCCAAGCTATCAATGGTTTCAATTGTCCTATTGCACGCGTTCACTTCAATGGCAGCATTCTCTGGGGCGTCGTCGGTCCGCAGCGATTTTTCGGACCAGGAGCATTATATAGACCATTGGTTTGGGCGTTCTTGATTGGTTTCGTCGCACCCATCATTGTTTGGGCTCTGGGCCGGAAGAACAAGAAGAGTGTGTGGAGGAAAGTCAATTTCCCTGTTTTATTTGGAAGCTTGAGCTGGATTCCACCAGCGACGGGGCTCAACTTCTCGATCTGGGGTGTTGTCTGTTTCGCTTTCAATGGGGTGATGCGACGGAGAGCATCTGCTTGGTGGGGGAAGTATACCATGACCATGTCCGCTGCGTTAGACTCAGGTCTCGCGTTCGCCCTGGTTGTGGTGTTCTTTGGCTTCGTCTATCCAGGCTTCATGGACAATTTCAAATGGTGGGGCACAGAAATATACAAGCAGGGATGTGACTGGCAAGCATGCCCTTGGATCAGTCTCAAACCTGGAGAAAAATTCGGAGATTGAGAATAGCCTGGATGGAATGATATGCCCATTTACGGCATAGGCAGCAAAATGACCCCAGTGAGGTCTTTCATGAATCATGACTCCTAGAGTGCGAAATAGACTGTAGATGCATTTCCAGTTTCCCATTTCCTGGGATCATCGATGTTACTTTAAACAACCCACATCCATGTCCGTTCTCATCTTGCAGACCCAACCCGGCCGCTTATGCCGCGGATCTCGGATCCTTCCTTGTGTTCCGAAACCTTGATTCCACGTTGAATCGACAACTACTTAGTTATCCTCACTGGCAGGGCTAGTGCGTCTGATTAGATTGATAAGAACTTCATCAACGGACAAGTATACATGGGATCGATCTCCCTTCGAATTCCACCACCAAACCATTCGGCCATGTCTTATTTCCTGCCTCGACGCTCGTACTTCACGCTTGTCAAGCCTCATCGTTCCCTCAACTCGTGGCTCCCCGTACACTATGGGAGGTAGTCCAGCCGCATAATGATGGAGTCTGGGATCGCTTCGCTTTCTCCAACGTCGGGACTTGGGCGTGATCCGACCTCAATGAGAATTATGTCTGTATCCCCTGGACTCGGTGAAAGCTGATTGATATCAATACAAGGTATGGACCTCAGGTCTCATTGACGCAATCGGCTTTCATGTGAGCAGGAGAATCCCATCCTATACAACTTGTGGCCAAGTACGATTTGACATTCATACTGAATCCTGACTGCCCTTTCCTGGTTTCTTCCCTTTTCCAGTTGCTCTATACTCAGGGTTCAACGACCCTCTGAGCCGCTCAAGGGTTTCACTTCCCAAGTTTTCTCTGGTCTGATATATCTGTTGCCTCGACTCAAAGTCGCCACTAGCGGTAGTTTCGACCCTGCTCTCACTCCCAACATCAACTCTCTCATTTATTACCTTGTTGCTATTTTGAAATTGGCATTGGAAGTCAGTCTCTTCTGCGCCAAAGCATTTATCACCTCTTGTTTTGTTTGGTTTTCACTTCGCTCCATCCACTATTTTCTCCTCTCGGAGACTCATCAGCTACTCTCTCTCGCTCACGGCACTTTTTGGAGGACAAATATCCATCCATCTCTGCTTCGCCTTTTTCCATCTACAGGAAAGGAGGTGTGTCAAGATTCCATGGACAAGCTTCAGCGGCTCGAGGAGCAGGAGATCCTGTTGGGCCTCAAGCGGCGTCAACTGCAGCTTGATCTTGAGGAGTTTGAACTCAAGAAGCAACTGGCGCTGCTCCGAAATGACACCCAGCTGCAGTCCTTGCTGTCAGTTAAGGCAGGAAGCAAGGACGACGCACTCGTTTCGGCACCTGCGAAACAACGCATTTTCATTGATCTGACCATTGACGAGCTCGAGGATAACATCAAGGCGGAGTCAGAGGAGTTGCTTTGTTCAGATACTTTGAAAGAAGCTCTCACATCTCACGGCTTGAGCAACCGTCACAAAGATCATTTCCATGCAAGCGAGAGTCTCAATTTCACTCAGTTGGTTGAATTATCGCCATCTGGTCAACACTCTACCGGAGAATTGCCAGACCAACAACAGATGTCTCACAACCTGGTGGTGCCAGCGCCAGCTGATACAACGACAACCGATGATCTTACCCGACTCGATGATCCCGCAAAATCTGATGAGCAATCCCAAAGTCTTTGCAATGCTGGTGATGCTGTTACTATAACGTCGACCCCGGGAGTTGATGTCACCCAAGATGATTCTACAACAGCAGCACCCCGGGTCATTTTGACCATGGACACCTTGCAACCTGATGCACAGTCTGACAAGCCCATGGATACTGAGATCAATATTCCGTCATCTCCTCCAGAATCTCCAATCGAGATTCATCCGCGCAAGGAATGGGGGCAGGTTCTGAACCCGGGCGTGAAGCGAAAAGCTGGCCGCATGGGCCATCTATCTAACCTTGAAACGAACAGCCTGGAGATGAAAGGAATCCACACCAAAGACACAGAGATAAATGGCCAGGATGCAGCTGCTATGGAGGCAACTGATGCAGAGACGACTGATGCAGAGACGACTGATGCAGAGACAACAGACTCAGAGGCCGAAAGCTCAGGAGCAGGAGATGCAGACTGCGAAGACGGACAAACAGAAGATGATTCAACGACACATGAACCTCCAGAGAACGCCCGAAAGGGCAAAAAGCTACTCAGAGACGATGGGACTGGGATCCGCTGGGGGACATACGTGGGCCAGACTCCCGTCCTGGACAAAATCCAACGCGAGAAGAAGATTGTTCTTGCGGAGTTCTGCGGATTCGCGCTGATCGACCTGCTCGATAACCGATGGTCCGAAACCGAAGCAGACGAAATCACTTCATTATGGAAGGAAGTTCACGATCCACTGCAGCTCCTAGAGTTCGAGACCGTACAGGGCTTCGAACTCAGATTAAACATGGCCGCTGGAAGTGCGAGTTTTAGGGTTAAATCGAAAGTCCGCGAAACAATGGAATTCTTCAGGTCGGAATGGGAGCTGTGCTGGAATCAGTGCAGAGAGAAGGAGACGCAGGCTGAACGAGTGAATTTAGCAAGATTTTGGATCCAGGATGTCGACAATGTCCTAGGTGTTGGATCGCAAGGTGCTCAGTCCAAAAAGAGGAGACGCTGAGGAAATGAGAGGGAGCATGCCGATTGAGGAGCAGCTGTGCTTGAGACATGCAGAACGGCCTCATTCGCAAGTCTCTGACACGCAGAGAAAACTGTCGAGGCAAGAATATTTAGCCGCGCTATATTTACTGTCAGCCTAGTTAGCACATCACCAAACAGCTATCCTTTGCTAGAGCTAGCAGCCTGCTTCTCCTGCCTCGCGACCCACCACTTCCTCAACCCAGTGACATCAAACCCCATCTCCTGCAACCGACCCTCATCGCAAACAAACCACTCCTGCCCACCATCCTTCAAACTCGCGTACGCATTCAAGATAACTTCCCCTTCCCACCTCTGCATCGTGACGCCGCGAAACAGCGCGATTGTGCCCACCACCGGCATGAATTCCCTCGCGTCAACGTAGACTGCCAGCGTGACGCCCACGCGCCGCGCTGAAATGCTCGGGTCGTGGATCTTGACATGCCGTTTTGGGGGAAAGGGACTGTTTGGTTTGTGGGTAAGGGCGGGTGAGAGCCAGGTTACAACTCCGAAAACGCTGCATGTGTAGTTCCGCCGCGGGAGGGTGGGGGAGTGCAAGAGGGTCGCGAGGGTGTGGATTGGTGGATTTAAGAGCGAGGTAGATGATCCAGGGAATTGCGTTTCTGGGTGAGAGCTGTCTGGTGGACAAGGTGGGTGTTTACCGGCTGTAAGTGAAACTGGAGACTGAGGTTCGGTTGCTTGGATACCCGGTTGAGAGTTGATGTTGCTTCCCGAAGGTGAGCCGACTCCTCTTTCTCGCTCGTTCTGTCGCCTTCTCGCAGTTTGCTTTTCTGGCGAAATCGGCGGACTTTCCCCAGCATCATCACCAGCACCCTTTCCATCGAAGAGCTGAAAAGATTTTGGGGCAGCGACGAGTCTGCTTGGGGCATTCTGGCTAACGTAGTGAAGCACCTCACGGCGCTTTTGGATGGTTGATGGAGAAATCGCGATGGTCTCGAAATCATCATCGTCTGAGCCGTGTGCCTCATCATCTGTGAGGCCGGCAAAACGCACTTTTAGGCGACGAGTCGGGGTCGCCCTTACTTTTGAAGGGATTTGTTTGGTCTCGCAAGGCTCGCGCTTCGACAGCTTGTCTGCGACGTCTTGGCGTTCTCTGGACCGTTTGCGGCCTATTCTGAAGACATCTGATGGCTTTGAGTCTGACAAGTGCGTCGTCGGTGTTGTAGCTTCTTCAGTGTTGTGTTCTTCCTCTGTGGAGGATCCCCATCGTGCAATGCGTGGGATGGTACTGCTTGTGGGGAGAGGATCCTCCCCCGAGGCCTCGATAAGACCTTGTTCTACAAAAAAGCCACCTGCGAGCTCCTCGTCCGCAATTTCAGCAGTAGTTCCAGCCCATTGGCATGCCTCAATGCCGAGATAAACAACACTTCCATGCCCTGTGACTCTGGGGGCTTTCCTGACCCGAAATTCCTTCACTTCCAGCAAATCACCTCGTCGCACTTCCAGCAGTTCTTTCGTTTGTAAATTTGTCGCTAGGAGAGCTTGGATTTGGAGTTCCCCATCTGACAGAGCCAGTCTCACGTAGAGCGGAATTGACTGTCCAGATTCATCCTCGTTGTCCTGTCGACTCTCATCCTCTTCTGCTGTGACATGCCCTCGATCGTAGCTATGCTCGTCTGAGCAAAGCACGTGCTCGACTTGAAGCAGCAGAGCCGGCGGGTGTACACACGTTCGAAGCAAATCCGCGAGGCAAGGGGTCACCTTCCTGGGCATGAGGCTTGATGGGGTAGGCTGGACCATCCTTCAAGGACCAGCATTCTGACGCGTTGTAAATTAACTTAACCTACGCTAGGAGGGCGCCTAATTCATATTGGGTTCCTTATACAGATTAATTACTCCTGGGCAATGAGATCGTTGCTGCTAAATGGATTGTGCTGCATCCATCACTTGCTGGTGGGTGAGAGACATAAAACGGTTGACGCGACGGGGTGACTCGCCGCCACCAGTGGTTTGTTTTTCCGGTTAAATACCGGGCCAAATCACCTCTTGTTGTTGAGCTGTCGAGCCCACAGGTTGGAAAGGAGGTTGCAGAACGAAAGACAGTATGTTCAATTGTAAAGGTTTGATTGCTTCGGGATGAAACAGAGACTCATTTACCTAACATATTTCGGCATTCCCAATTCTCTGACTGTGTCAAATCCCCCTGTCCTTTGTACCCTGCCCTGCACGGATACTTACAAATCGGCCGGTGATACTCTACACTCGCGGGAGGTTGTGGGCTTACGGCTTCGAGTACGTCTGGCGGTGTTCCATTTTCCACCCAGGCTATAAGACTCGCGAGACCCCCTCCGACCGGGAACGGTCCATTACCACCTAAACAATGCTGAACACCAGGAGCCTGGAAATAACGATAAAAGTGAGTGACATTTGGATCGAGTTCAGTAACACTGTCATAGTATGTTCGTGACATAGATGGTGGTATGTACTGATCTGCCAGTCCGTGCCAGGTAATCATTTTACCACCAGCATCTCGAAATGCCGAGAGATCTGGGTCATTGGTCGCTATGAACGACTCGTAGAGTTTATTTTCTGGAGAGGACAAGAACGAGTACAGCTCATCGGTCGTTAGGTTGTGCCAATCGAACTTGAGTTCTTTCTTCAGGAAATACTGAGCCCATTGCACGAGCGGAAGGAATGGAACACCATCGCATTCGCCTGATCTGCCGGAGCAGGTTGTGTTCAATATCCCGAATAGCGGCGTTCCAGTGGCAAACCCGGGCCAGAATTCTGTAGGGTATCCCTGGGCTGGATTCCAAGCTAGGTCTGCGCCTCGTGCAGCTGCCCATGTGAGATTGACATCTGTATCGCCGCATGGTACTGGCGTTCCAATTAAGGCATATGGATCAACTTTACATAGTTCAGGCGACGAGATGATACCATCAACGACACCGTCCAGAGGATCGCAGTGTTCCACGGTTGCTTTGACCAAGGCGTCAAGCTCGCATTGTCGTGGGAAAGTGCCCTCTTCCAGCAGACTGATGAGAGGATAGAAGCCCGCGATAATGGCGAAGTTGAAGCGTATAGCCGGAGCTGCAGCAATGATTCCATCGAACACGTCTGGATAGCGTTGAGCAAACATGAGGCCCTGACGGCCACCTGTACTGCAGCCCACAAAATATGAGAATGCAGGCGGCTCAGCATAGAAATCAGTGACAACAGATTTACCGATAACAGCGGCTTCGTACAAGGCCAAGGAGGAGAAGTCCAGTAGATTATACAAATTGACATTGCCAGGCGCTGACAGACCCCAAGTGCTTGGATCATCTTGGTAATGCCCTCCATCCGTAGAGACGACGGCGTAATTCCCGATCAGGGAGTTATTCATTTGCTGGATCAAACGACCTGTCCACAATCCACCACCTCCACTCATCTGGAGTCGCTGGTTCCAGTTCTCCAGAGGAAGCCAGACTTCTGTGTTGATATGATCATCCCAGCCTGAGTGAGTCGTTGTGACAGTGACGTTGCAGAAATCAATCCCTGCTCCATGGCTTGACGAATTGGCACCAGGAGTTCCTGGTGGGATATAAACCGCCCAATTCGTGACCACGTTAGTATCAATGGAGACCGTCAGGACTCCGGGGAGGTTGAAGTCGGTAAAGGTCTCAGGGATGCAACGTGAAGCCACTATTGCCCTGGTAGTAAGGACCATTTTGAGTTGAGCTGCATGCGCTATTGATACAATTATCAAACAATGCCAATATCTGGGGAAACTCGGCTGCTTATATGCGAATGTGTTCCATACTCCACAGACGACAAGTAGATTACATGGAAGCAACCTTGATTTGACATTTCTGGAAGCGGTCAAAGGTTCTTTGCATTGCCGTCGCGGGAGATGCGACCATTTCACGGATTTGTCTTTGTATAACCGGTAGAGACTAGACTTCGCACATAGAGATGAGGAGACCGTCTGACGGCTGCTTGCACATTCGTGCCGATGTCTCCAAGGTGCAACAAGGGTACAGGTGCGGGAGAGGTTTTGTGCTGAATTTGTGTCCAACCTTGACTGTATCGCCAGCAATTTCTGGATGTAGAATATGCATCTCCTCTCCCCCCCGGCGACATTCTCAAAATGAGATGGTCCAGAGATGGGTTTTCTTTATATATGGGTTTGGAGTACGAAAGGCCCAGTAGCAACTGGCTACTAGCTTCAACCGGCTATCCAAGCACCCTACCGAGATGCCGAGACTAGCTGATTAATCACAAGTCCCGAGGTATTTGTACCTCACTTCGTATCATGCTTCTGATCTTGATCTTCGGTTAGCGTATTTGAAGGAGTACAATTGATGTGCCATTTTGTCCCTGAGCGACCAGCAAGCTGGAGCTTCGATACACTTGGCGATTAAGCTTGAATTCGCCGTGGCCGCTGGGGGATGGGCGCAACTTTAAATTGGACCCAGAAAAATATTTAAAATAACACTGTCAATAACTAAAGACGAAATCAGTCCTCCAATGTTGTTTCCGATATTGGGATGTGATTTGCTGCTTCAGGCATGTAGTAACTGCTGGAGGACAGTCACAGTTTTGTGTATCTGAAATTCAGGATTTCTCGCAGGAATACATGCGTACCTGCGGCAAACCCATCAATCTGCGGATCAGAATTGTACTTTCAGTAGGGCATTTGAGCGAGTTGCGAGTGTATGCTGATCCGTGTTTGGGCGTCCAGGGGGGTCGAAAGCTCGTTCGCCTGGTTCATCCCGGAATATAAGTCAGATTAAGCATTTTATGTCTGCTAAAGCGTAGTTCTAATACTGCCTTCTCGGGAGATTGTAGAGCGTGGTCATCCTTGAGTTCTTTGGACTGTATCACAATTGGCGCGGCGGTGTCATTGCCTGGAAGCGACATTTGTAATGCTTCAAGGTGTCCAGTATGGTCCTGGTGCTGGGAGATCAATTCCTTGAGCTGTGACATAGGATGATCTGCGTGAAGAGTCTGCGAACATTGCTCAGTGGACAAAATATCGTCTGCAGGATCTTCAGAAGGACACTTGAAGGGCGTATCGTCGGACAGCGCCCGCGACGCGGCAGTTTGGTCAACATTCCCCTCAAACAGGAATCTAGCCCATTGTGGATCCGCAGCAAATGCGTGGACCACTTTCTTGCGAAATTCCTGGTCGTCGATTTTAGATACCGCTTCGCTGTCTCTGGCTTCAGGCTGGGATATTGCTTGAACCCTAGCCGCTAAGTCTGATCTCCGAGTGGCTAAAGACTTCATATGAGTGTGAGCATCCGCAATCAGGTTCGCTCGCTTTTGAAGTTTATCCTGTAGAGAGACATGATGAGCGATAATCAAGGGGACGACATGTTCAGGTCTGGTGGAATTGCATGCACTTAGACCCTTCTTCCCGCCATCAAAGAGGACTTTCCTCAAGACAACCATGGAGAATGCAGCCAGCAAGTCCTCGAACTTATCGCCTTTGCACTCATCAAGCATTGTCTTTCGGAGTACACTCTCCCTAGGGAGTTGGCCATTTTTCTTCAATTCAGATAAAGCTTTGAAGAGACCAGCTCGTAGGTTGAGTGATTGTATAGGGGTCTTCGACGGGAAATTTGGTGATAAAGCCTGACGAGTTGTTTCTGGCGAGTACAACTGAAACAGTTGATAGAGTGCCCACTCTGTTGCTTTGATCCTTACTTGAAGGTTTTGACTTGTTGATTTAGTATTGGAAGTACTCTGTAAGGTTGAGATAGTGATCAATGGCCAGTCTGGCAAGGTGTCAAGGTCTAAGAGATGGAGCGAGGTCACGAAAATGGCGAGGCTGCAACGAGACCTCCATTGTTTATCCATTACCGAGATCCTATTAGATCTGTATACCGCATTTTGATGGCTGGCGAATATCTCAATATGGAAGACTACTACCTGAGGTAGTAAGGTGTTCTATGGCATGAAATTAGGTCTACCAATCGGTGAACTTAATTATTGATTCAAGATAAGCGGCGCCAAGAGCCAACCGATCGGACCTGCTACGTCACCGGGTAAACAACCACTCCGAAATCTTTTGCAAGTGATTCTTTCACGCGCGCTTTTGGACGTTTGCTCCTCTCCCCACTCTCTTTGTCTACAGTATATTCATCTTGCTGCACTGCGCTGCGCTGCTACGGTCTGTACATACCAGATCACTCTTTCAAAGGTATATAAACTGAGCGCTTTTGGTTCTGTTCTGCTTCCTCTTTCCCTTTCCTTTCCTACGCAATTCAAATCCTAGACCCCTCAGCAATCTGTATCTCGGCCTCCCTCAGCCTTACAATCTTATTAACCATGGCCCAAAACATCCCTGAAGGTATGTACACTGACCCTTGTATGTATACACAATATAATTTTTTTTTGAATCAGAATCATCTGGAGATCTCCGCTCTCACACTTCGCTTCTCCCCAAACCAAATCCCTGGACGGTCCCCGCAGTCCTCAAAGATCTACCCAATCCACCGCCTGAAGGATCGTCTTCTCCAGTTCCATTCTTCCACTATCTAGAGCGCCTGAAGATTGAGAAGCGTGAGGGATGGCGGCGGTTCGGGCTAGAAAAAGCCGAATCGATAGCGGATCACATGTATCGCATGTCCCTCATCACAATTCTTGCTCCGCCTGCTCTCGCATCGAAATTAGATATCGCAAGATGTACCAAGATGGCACTGATACACGACATGGCAGAGGGTCTTGTGGGTGATCTGACACCTGTTGATGGAGTGCCTAAGGTAGAGAAGAACAGACGCGAGGCTGAGACCATGGACTGGGTGGCCAATTCATTGTTGGGAAAAGTTCATGGTGGTATCAATGGCAAGGAGATCCGAGCGATCTGGCAAGAGTATGAAGACAGCGAGACGATGGAGTCAAAGTTTGTTCACGATGTGGACAAGATCGAGTTGATCCTTCAGATGGTGGAGTACGAGCGGGCCAGCAACTGCATGGTTGATCTGAGCGAGTTCAGTTGGGTTGCAACGAGGATCGTATTGGGTGAGATGAAGGTGTGGGCAAAGGAGATCTTGGATGAGAGAGAACAGTTGTGGAAGAACAAAGGCGCTGAGCCAAGAGATCCCACCAATAAGGAGCACATCAAAGGTCAACAAGAGGAGTATTACGGCAATGGTGCGCCGACCGAGGCAAATGGGCATCCGAATTAATTCATACAGATCGAACGATAGGCTGACTCCTTCAATGAGGGCAAGGGATACGGCGGCGGCGGCTTAGAAATGATACCCATGACTTTGGTTTCTACATTCATATTCCTCTGGGAAATTGTGTCTATGACTTCCGAGAGAATTTAAGCACGAGATAGGGCTCTCCATTTCCCCCTTTTACACCGCCTCCTCTTCCACAAAATCGTTCTCCATTTCTATCCTTAACCACTCAGCCTCATCCCCCATCTCCTCCTCACTCCGTGGCGTCCTATCACTATCAGGCCCACCAGCAAAGTCTCTCCTCTGGCTACTCCTTGCCAGCCGCGCCCTATGCATCTCCCAGAACACTTTCCCCACGTCGCCCTCCTCACCATCCATCATCTCATAAATCTGATCCCCACCACCGCGATCATCCAAATCACCAAGCTGCCGGGGAATCACGTGGACGTGGACATGCGGAACAGATTGACCTGCGTCAACTCCATCCTGCACGGCGACGTTTAGAGCGGTCGCGTTATAAACGCGCTCTAAGGTCCGCGAGACGAGGCGCACGGTGTTGAATAGATCTGCAGTCTCCTTTATCGATAGCTGCGATAATCTGGGCACGGACCGCACAGGGCAGATCAATATGTGCCCTGGTAACAGCGGTTTCAGGTTGACGAGACCATAGGAGAGCTGTGACCTTGAGAGATGGAAGACTTGTTTCGAGACCAAGAAAGGTCCAAATTTGAGATTTGCAGGAAGATTTAATGGCGGCATTGAACTTTTTAAACTGGACCGAGCGTTGACTGTATGTTTCTGCAGCTCGGAGTTGAATGCTTCATGCATATTAATCGTCTGTAGCCTGTGGGGCAGGTGCAACGAGCCTGGTACACTTCTCACAAGAAACCGACGTAGAGTAGTAAGGCAGCTGTCCAGCTGGCTTAAGCCAACGCGTGCTCCCAACCTTGACACTTCTTTTCCCAAATGAAGGGTTAAATTGTGATCAAAAAGTCGGCAAGAGAACTCGCTCTAGGGATCTCGAAGGCTCAAGTGTTTCAAGATGAGAGCTCGGCTTGAGTCGGTAGGATGGATTTTGGAAATTGTCAACCCCCTTAGCTGGCAAATCACCAATCGATGCAAACCAGACCGGTGAAAGAGAAGGAAAAAACCACGCTACGAAGCTGCACTACATGTACAGGAACCAGATCTATGATAATTTCGAACAAAATTCAATACCTCTGAATCAGCAAGATTGATTTCGATGAAGGTGGAAATGAGAAATGGACGAGCCCGCTTCACTGCCAAAATCACGTGCAGAATTCCCGCAAGGCTGCTATGGAGCCTTGTCTCATAACCTGAACGAACTTCGCAAATGTCAAGCACAAGAACTTCAATCTCCTCAAAGGTAGAATACTGGTTAGCGTTCACGCCTAGAGTGTTCTACATCCCTAGCCATTGTTAAAGTCTCGCTTCAAATAAGAGTGAAGAAGGCACCGAGGAGCAAATCGTGCAACAGCCTTGTGCAGCCTTGTGAACCCCATGTGTAAATGAAATTAATCGGGATCAGCCTAAGTACTATTCCTATCATCATCATCATCATTCATGTAAGGGGGACGCCATACCTAGATTCACCAGCCTTCCCTCCAACTACCAAGGTCGTCGCGTGTCCCGGCCAATTTCACTACGCGATTGCGACATTCTCGCGCTTGGTCGCGTCTCGCCCAATTTCAGTGACCAGTTGCGACGAACAAAGAACATTTATGAACGGCGAAACAGGGCAATTGTCTATACCTTTTGCGAAAGTGTGGTGAGTGGTGAGCGAGCTTAAGTACAGCGGACTGGAGCAAATCCAATTCAAGGATCCGAAATCGGATATCTCCACTTGTTGACGCCTTTTCGCGATGTCATCTTTGTTCGAACTTCATCATCAGACACGTCGAGATTTATGGCTCCTGCCAGTCTTCAAAAGTTGTCAGTTCTTTGACTTTTGGCCCTTGGTAATAGAAACGAGCCCAGATCAATGCATTTCGCCATATACATCACATCGACACTGTTTGCCATGAGTGCCTCATTATCTTCTAGGAGCATCCTGTGAACAACCCCTCACATACATATGAGGGGCCTAGATTCCAGAATCAATATATTTCATGATTTACGCCAACAAAGACATCACTAAACCCACTATAGAAATATCGCATACTAGCCGCCAAGATATGAAGACTGAAATTAGCTATACTTAAGAAGAAGAAAATATTGCGAAAACTGAACAATTGCCGGAGAAATCCATTAAGAACCACTCCCTTACCAGGATCTAGAAGCGCTTTAATTCCTCGACTGTCAACTCAAGATGGCAGAGCAGCACGTGCGCCACCTGCACCTCACAACCTCGAAAACGGGCACATTCTACTTTGCATTTGGCTCGAACCTCTCGCCGTCGCAGATGTCGCTCCGACTCCACCATAGTCCCCGGTCTAGCGAGCCCGTGGGCATCGCAAGGCTAGACTCACACGCCTGGATCATCTGCGAGCGGGGGTACGCGAACGTGGTGTCCCTCCCACTGTCCAACACCGCGTCAGATGAGAACACCGTCTGGGGCGTCCTGTACAACATGAGTCCCGAGGACGAGGCGCGACTGGATCTCTACGAGGGACACGACGAGGTGAGGAACCTGAGCCCGCAAATTAACCCAGACCATGCGAGCCAGGGCTGGAAGCCGTATCTCCAGGGCGGATGGGATTACAATAAACACTACTTGCCGATGACGGTGACGAAGTGGCTGAGGGATCCGCGAGAGTATGGTGTCGATGTGGCTAACTGGGAGACGGACTCAGCTTCATTACAACAACAAACTACGATTCGCGCTCTGGTCTATGTTGATGAGCATCGGACGCGGCCGGGTGCGATTAAGCATGAGTATGTGGGCCGCATGAATCGTGGAATTGTGGAGAGTGTGGCACTGGGATTGCCTGAAGGTTGGGTGAACAGTGTGCTGAGGAAGTTTATCCCATCAGGGATCTTCGTCGATGAGGAAGGCTACGTGGGAACGCCGGATGGCTATATCGAAGGGAAGGATGTTGACTGGGCTGGCCAAAAGGTAGCGGCAGAAGCAACTGAGGTGGGCGATCATGTTAAGGAGCCTGAGGTGAAGGTGCAATTAGGTTGAGTTTTAGGACAGGGTGACGTGCTACCCTCAGCTAGCTTGATAGATACCAGCAGTGTCCGCTGAATACGAAAATGATGGGGCTTCAGTCAATGTAATTGGAATTAGCACTCATATTGTTATTGTTGGAGAATACAGCTCATTGAAGAATGGAGAACAGAAAACCCTGCTGGCAAACTTGGGCTTGGGGGTATCACTTCCGAAAACGCCTCCGTCTCTGGTAAATCTTCTCAGCTGTCCAGTGAAATGAAGCTGTTCTGATCCAGGTCTCACAAAATCCAAGAGACAACGATTTGACCAGCTGCACAATCATTCCTCGTGGTTATCGTCAATCAACCTGGCTGAGTTCAGGTGGTCATACACAAGATTCTCAATCTCTGTTGGATTGCATGTGGCCCCTCTCGGTAATATCTCCTGATACACCTGTTCTCATGTTTACCCATATGAAGGCACTTTTGCACTCAGCACGGCAGCTTGCCCACCCTTTGTCCGCCTCCTGAAGAATAAGATCAGGACCAAACGCGGGGTCGAACATATTCCCTCTCCCACGCTTCGTCTCCCTCAACAAAGCCTTCATCACAGTCAATGTCTTCATCCACATCTGCCCCATCCATGATTTCGACTTTACTACCCAAAGCTTGCTTTCCTTCCTGGATCATAGCTTTCAATTGTGCGTTCAGACGCCGAATGCTTTCGTCTTCCTTGGCCTCTTTACGTCGCATTTTCTGCTCGAACTTGCGGACTTCCGGTGATGCCTGAGTATTTGTCGTTGTTGTGGCCATTGAATGAGAAGACTGTCGGCGTGGTGATGCTAAAGACGCTCTACTGTTTTGTTTTCTGGTCGTGCTTTGAAAATTATTGTTTGATGCTGGTAGAGATTGTCTTGATTGTGCATGCCCAGATCCCAGTTGAACACTAACCAATGATGCACGTGGCGAAGCAATGGAGGCAGAAGACTTGGTAGTAGATGGTCGCGAGGCAAGCCGTGGGCGAGGGTTCGCAGAACCGTTGCTGCTTATATGTCGAGGTGAAGGTCTTGCGGATGTTGATAAAGGTGCTACACTTGCCCGTGACTTCTTACGTACAGGGCTTGTGTCTCTTGATTCCGTGACCGATCCATCTACTACAACCCAGCTGCTCCGCGAAGCTGGCAAAGTAGGGCGAGCTGTAGGGGTGTAATCATTGTTGCTTCCATACTTCCAAGCCTGCGACATATAATCCTCGATGAATTCCGGTGTGTTGGCTGGAAATTCCCCTGGCACTGGTGTGGATGTTCTCTCTCGGCGACCTTTTTGCACAGCATAGTCTGTATGGAAAACATCCTCTTTGGAATTGACATCCATCCATCCGGAAGCTGTAACACCGGGTTTTCCAGCATCCAAACTGTACCCCTTTCCACCACCAGCATAGAATCCCTTGAAGGAAGCAGCACTCTGCCAGCAGAAATTGAAAACTTTGCCAGCTACGTTACCAGTAAGTGCCCAAACAGTCTTTCCCCATCCGCCTTTAGGTGATTGGGATGGGTGGCATGGACTCTGTGAAAAGGACGGTGTTTGTGGGAAATATGCGCTTGCTGGCTGTCGTGACAAGGGCTGCTGCGAGGTGTATCTGTTTGGTCTGCAATCATGTTCGTATTCATATTCGCGTTCGTAATCCGCTCTTTGACTGTTCAGATCGGCGGGGGCTTCAACACCACCGGCGAAGCGGTAATTTGTGCTAACAAAGGGTGAAGGGCTAAGTGCATCGACGCTGTTGTCTTTGTTGCGATTGTATAAGCTGTTATGCGGTGTTTGAAACTCGTCGTCCCTAGAGTCGACTCGGAGGCGTTTGCGAGATTGTGTCAACTGACCGCCATGTGAATTAGAGATCGGTTGCCCTGATCCAGGATATGTAAAAGACGAAGCTGAAGACGAACTTTCAGTGGCAGGAGGCAGGAATAACGAGGCTTTGAAAGGCGCACAGTGGAATGAAGAGGTGGAGTCATTGTCAGCAGGCAGGAATGACCCTGGCACACGCATGGACGACGCCCTCGCCGCAGTCATGTCGCGGATAATGCTGTCGGTGATAACTAGGTCAGGAAGGACATAAGGTGACTCTGCGCCGTGCAAATGTGAGCATGACCTGAATGTGGATGTTTGCTGTCAACTGGCTTCAAACTTGGTCAGATGTGACTGCGTGAACGTTGGCATTCATGGCTTGTCGTTGTGGTTGTTCGACTGCAGGACAAAGAGTCACGCTCACACTCAGGCTCCAGGATACCAAGTGAGAAGAACCCCAATCACCTTTGCGGCTTTGCGGGGCAAACTGCGACAAGCATTCGTCACTCCAGCAACACAACGGAATTATATTTCGCCGTGGCCGCGACGATGGTGGCTCGGATAAACTTGTCACCGTAACGTTCTCACCATTGACCCAGATCAGATGCACAATCTTGAAGCTTCTCCTCTCCTTGGTTGCATGTCACCAAAGGCCACTCATCCAAGCGAAATTAGGGCACTTCAGAAGCAGGCCCCATGAATGTAAACTGTGACGTTCTTTGCAAGATTCATGCTGGTCAGAGCATCTTGAACCGCGGAGCGGACAATGTCTTGAGCACCAGGTATCGAGATGATTGGTTTTGACAGTAAGAAATGCAGTTGCTTCGACGATAATCATTTGCGAAGTAGATAACTCGCACAAAGAGAGACTTGAACATAGACTCTAATTCTAGGCCCGCGCTTTGAACACGAGGTATACCCCTCAAATTTCATCACGACCCCCTCCAGGACGAACTATGCATATACCATGTGAGAACAATCACATCGACAAAATTGGTATCTTGAATATCGGCTTAGTGCAAGTCGAGAAATCATGAAGCTCGGTGTGTCCAAGTCACCGCTTCAAATTGTGTGAGGCATCAAGAATGTGTTTTGATTGAGATCATGAGTAGCGGGCCACTGAGAATAGTAAGTATTGTGAACCTTACATGGCCTAGGTGAGGCAAGGAAGGAGTGAACATGCAAAAGCAATACCTACCGAGCTGTTTCAATCGCAGACGATTGCTTGTGACATCGACGTCGTCAGTCGAGACTCGAGAGTGGCACACCTCGAACATGTATTCCATCATTTTGCCCCGGACTAGGCGTTACACCATTACAGAAAGGGATATTCATTGTGAGGGGAGAATTTGGTAACTCACTGGACATATGTAAATGGTTATCCGACAATGGAGACGAGGCATGAACATCTGGGAACCCAAGGAATTCTCAAATTGGGGATATTAGGCGCCAACGAAATTTCCTAAATAGGCTACGGTAAGCGCAAACACAAACGGTGATCATCAACCCGATGAAAGGTACTCGAACGAGTGGGCCCAGCGGTTCCAATTCCCACTTCCATCTACAGGCATCGTGGTCTTTACAAGATTCTCTTTCAGGCTATATCTTCAAGAGTGTCATATCTGCCTCTCAAATCCTGGCTTCAACGCATTCCCAAAGTTGGCCATTGAATTATTATCCATTGAGACCGCTTCGCTCTTCCGTCGAGATGCCGCCAATTGCAGAGAAAGACTTGGTCAACGAAAGTGGCTATAGCATTTCCGAAAAGATCGCCACTAAAAGAAGATTATCGCAAACCTCGAGTCCTTGGAATGCTCAAGCTCTTTCAGAGGAGCATGATTTGGTGCTTAAGACCTTCCGCCTTCTAATTGCGGACCTATGTCAGCAATTTAAGGGCGGCCATCCAGGGGGGGCTATCGGCATGGCAGCAATCGGTGTCGCCCTATGGAAATATGTCATGAGCTATGCTCCATCTCAACCAGACTTTTTCAATCGTGACCGCTTTATCCTTTCAAATGGTCATACCTGTTTGTTTCAATACACTTTCTTGCATTTGACAGGATACAGCGCCATGACGTTGGATCAACTCAAGTCTTATCATTCTCCGAGAGAAGATGCGCTTTGTCCAGGCCATCCCGAAATTGAGCATGAAGGTATTGAGGTAACAACTGGACCTCTTGGTCAAGGCGTTGCCAATGCTGTGGGATTAGCTATGGCCACAAAGCACCTGGCGGCAGAATTTAACCGACCTGGGTATGAAGTGGTAAACAACCATACTTGGTGCATGGTTGGAGATGCTTGCCTACAAGAGGGCGTTGCACTGGAAGCCATATCTTTTGCCGGCCATCTAAAGCTGAATAACCTCACTATCATTTATGATAACAACCAAATCACGTGCGACGGATCAGTTGACCTAACCAACAGCGAAGACGTCAATGCGAAGATGCGTGCCTCTGGCTGGGACGTTATTGATATTGAAGATGGGTGTTTTGATGTCGTCGGGATCGTCTCTGCGCTAAAAAGATCAAAGTCTTCTCAAGAAAAACCAACGTTTATCAATGTCAGGACAGTAATTGGCCTGGGGAGTGCTGTTGCCGGTGATGCTCTCGCTCATGGACAAGCTTTCGGCGATACCGACGTGGCCAATATGAAGCGTGCTTATCGGTTTGATCCGACGGATTTCTTTCTTATTCCCCAGGCAGTCCGAGAGTTCTTCGCCGAGCTACGGCCCCGAGGAGAGGAGATTGTGTCAAGGTGGACGAAGACTGTGGAGGATTATGCCACCGCATACCCTGAACTAGCAGCAGAATTTCAATCTCGAAGACGTGGCGAGCTTCCATCAAGCTGGGAATCGCTAATTCCAGAAAATTTCCCCGAAAAGGCGACTGCTACCCGTGCTTCTTCGGGTTTGGTATTCAATCCTATTGCTCAAAACATTAAGAATTTCATGGTTGGCACTGCTGATCTCTCTCCCTCTGTTAATATGATATGGAAGGGCAAGGAAGACTTCCAACATCCTAGCCTGCGGTCGCAGTGTGGGATCAACGGGAGTTATAATGGAAGGTATATTCATTACGGCATTCGAGAACACGCTATGGCAGCTATTGCAAACGGCCTGGCAGCGTTTTCGCCCAACACAATTATTCCTGTGACTTCCTCGTAAGTTGTTGCCTTTTAAGCTTTCACGAGACATACTAATAATTCTCTAGGTTTTTTATGTTCTATCTTTATGCTGCCCCGGCTGTACGCATGGGAGCTCTCCAGCACCTCCATGTTATTCATGCCGCTACCCATGATTCTATTGGAATGGGCGAAGATGGACCCACACATCAGCCGATTGAACTCGCAGCACTCTACAGGGCCATGCCAAACCTCCATTATATCCGTCCCGGTGACTCAGAGGAGACCGCTGGCGCATGGATGGCCGCCATCGAGGCTAAGAACACCCCGACCATCATCTCAACATCGCGCCATGCTGTCCGGCAACTCAACCCTAAGACTAGCCGGGCTGGTGTGAGAAGAGGTGCCTATGTGCTTGAAGAGGCTGAAAATGCCGATCTGACAATCATTGGCGTTGGTGCGGAGCTTGGCCTTGCGGTTGGTGTGGCTGCGGATCTGCGTGAGGCTTCAGGTCTTCGCGTACGTGTTGTGTCTTTTCCCAGTCACAGGCTATTCGAAAAGCAGTCAGTCGAGTATAGGCGAGAAATCCTGAGGCGAGGCTGTGGAACACCCGCAGTCGTGATCGAGCCTTATGCTGCCCTTGGCTGGGAGCGCTATGCTGATGCCGCGGTCTGCATGAGCACCGATCGATTCGGCCAGTCGCTTCCAGGACCTAAAGCCTATGAATACTTCGGCTTCTCGAAAGAAACGGTCACAGAGAAGATTCAGAATTACTTACAGCGGAGGAAATCAGGAGACATACTTCCGGGTGAATTCACTGAGATGACTAGATAGTCTGGTATAAAACTTCAAAATTCAGGTTGCATTTGTTTGAAGAATCATTGTTATTCCTGTCAGAACAGCTAAACTATACCATTGTGCCATATGCCCCGCCAAATACGAACAATCTGCTTATTCATAAGTTCACGCCTCTGCTGACCATAACTAGAAATTAATGACACACATCCATATTGGAAGCGAGCGGTCCCTGATCCTTTCAATAGCAGTTTCGATCTCTCCAAAAGGCCACTTATGTGTAATGAGGTCGTCCACTTTGATAATACCAGTCTCGAGCCAGGAAAGCACTGTCAATGCATCATTCCGTGAGTGATTTCGAGTACCCACTATCGTCCAGCAACTAGCCATAATGGCGACCATTGGTAGTGGTAGGACTGAGCTGTTAGCCCCCAGGTGCACAAGGGTCCCATTCGTTCCTAGCCCGGAAAGTGCTTGCCACATGTCTGTACCGCTAGGAGTGAGGTCGATGAAAGCATCTGCTCCATCAGGGACAGTCTGTGCAACCACCCTAGCTAGTTCCCTCTTTGCAACCCAGTCCTCTGAAAGCTTGTCAAGGGCAACAATATCAACTTTGATTAGCGTAAGCTTCCTTACAGCCTCAAGCCGTTCAGTCGAACGACCAACTAGGACTATCCGTTTGATGCCAAAGAGGTCTGCAATCTTGAGCAAACATGTCCCAACGGCACCAGTTGGGGCCGTGATAATGACAGTCGAGCCTGGTTTCAGCCCTGCTTTTCTCAAGGTGCAAAGCGCAGTGGCTACTTCATGTAGCTTTGCCCCAACATCGAAGCTAATATTATCAGGAAGTTTGTCGACTAGCCAGTACGGCGCCCGGATATATTCAGCCAGCCCACCATCTCGATACGTCTCAAACAAGGTTCCCTTCCGTTTCGTGAATCCTTGAAACCCCATCAAGCCAGCCTCAGGACACGACTGGTCCCTATCTGATAGACAAAACTCGCACCTGCGACAGCTTACATTGCTGTGGATGCGGACACGGCTTCCAACCGCCGTAGCCTTGACTTGTTCACCGACCGCCTCCACCGTTCCAGCAACTTCATGCCCTAGTGTTGCGGGTAATGACTGAAGCAGGCCTAACCTCCCCAGCGTTAGGACTCCTGGAGCGAGACCTGCTGCCTTGACTTTGACGAGAACATCAAGAGGGCCGATTTTTGGGACCGGTACCGTTTCAATGCCCTCTTTCGATGCTCCGGGCTGAAGGCGAAGAGCTTGCATCGTACGATCGACCTGAGCGCCCATGGTTTCGGCTAACAGTAGTTTTACTGAACAAGGGTAATGAGGAGCCTGCGATAACGTGGTGCTTACGTTACAAATTTCACCTAAGCAAGGTCACCAGAGGGTTATGTATTGATTTCGAACAGAATTATGATGATTAATTGAATATCAACGGTGTTAGCTTGTCGACTGGACACGGAAATCCGCTTGTGTAGCTCAGGTGGGATTCCTCGTATAGGTTCTCATTCAATCGGGGTTCGAGGGGGATCCTCGGACATCCAAGCTGGGGCAATGTCACCAAAACATGGGTTTCCGATGTTTTACAAGGATAAGCTCAACGCGTCTAGCTGCGAATTTGGCTCGGCGTGACCATGACTCCGCACAGTCCAGAAGGGCCGGAACTTGAATGAGCCATGAGCCGTCAATTGCTGACCGAAGAATCGATATAGGTGGAGGCAAGGAAACGACACTTGGAACAAGATGGGTCTAGCCGCACATGGCGGTTACGATCTGGAGCCCAGGTCAAAGTGCGGGGAATCCGAGTACTCCGTACGCCTAGACTGCTTCAGTTCATTAGCATCCAGCCGCAGCACGGAGCATTAGTGGGTGTTCCGGTTGCGAGCCTTGCCAATGTCTCATTTAAGTTTTCCTCCTACCCTGCATTGAAATGACTCTCCGAAGGCTGTTAGAAGCGTATACAATCATATAATTCTTCTTTCTTTCTTCCTGTATCACTCTTGAAGTCAAACCTCAAGTATCTGATGCTTGTCGTGGCAGGGATAGGGAGGAATTGGAGGGGCCCCTTTGCGAAGTAGCCTCGCACCTCCCCAGTGTCAACAGCCAATCGGATCATCATCCGCTCAACCAGAAACAAAGCCTTGGAAATATGTCCTTGGATGCCCTAGCAACTAGTGCTCCATCATCTCAGCCCTCAGCAGCTCAATTTTCTCTCAATGTTGACTTGTCCCCGATCTGCACCCGTAAGATGTTTCCCTATCCATGTGATTGGCTAATCTTGGCCATTTCCCAAATCCTGACGAGCTCTGGGGAAATGGAGGGCCGAGGGTCTGGAGGCCGGACAGTCTTGAATGCAGATAAATGATTGTGAGGGGTGTGTAAATCCCTAGCTCAAGAAAGATACCAATCTCCACCTGGGGAACGTTCCTACTACGAAACTTCTTGAGTCTCACCCAAGGAACGATGGAAAAAGATAATAGGAAGGCGGAGATGGTTGAGAGAGTAGATCCAACCATTGTCCCGATATCAACCGGCTTTGATGAGGTTGAACATCGCCATGTTTCTTTCCGGCTCATTATTCTTACGGCAGTGAGTCCACCACAAACGGGGAAAGTTTAGACCTGGGATTGAGACTAATGCTTGCTTGTTATTAAGGCTGTTACCGGGGTATACCTCGCCACTATTGTCCATATAGTAGGGTCTGGCCTTTTGGCTCGTTCGATTGCTGCAGCAATCGGCGGTAGCGACAAGGTAGCCTGGCTGACTATCGTGGTCACTTTCCATCCTATTCTCCTCGGCCCACCGGTTGCCCAGGCCGCTGATCTATGGGGTCGCAAGTGGTTCATCGTGGCCGCGATGCTGGCAGGCACTGTTGGTTGCCTTATCGTGTCAAGAGCAAACACCATCGGCGTCGCTATTGCCGGGCAAGCTATCGCTGGATTCAATCAGACAGCACAGGGTTTATCCCATGCTATTGTATCCGAGATCTTGCCACGAAGATACAGACCATGGGCACAAGCCGGTATCCACGTCGCTGCCGGGCTGGGCGCTCTCCTAGGGCTATACGTTGGTGGGGCAATGTGCAGGAATTCCCCGGAAGGGTATCGACATTATTGGTATCTCACCGCCAGTGTGTTTTTCGCCATCGGCTGCATCATCGCAATCTTCTACAATCCGCCTCTCAGGCAGCTCCAGCATCTGAGCGTCGCCGAGAAGATCCAACACTTTGACCTGCCCGGCACTTTCCTCCTAATAATTGCGCTTCTAGGTATCTGCCTAGGCCTGGGCTGGTCTCAGAACCCATACTCCTGGCGGAATGCCCATATTCTCGCACCGTTTCTTATTGGAGGAACAGGCCTAGTGCTCCTCGTCATATATTATACTCGGTTCAAAAAAGACGGTATAATTCACCATGGATTGTTCAAAGAGTCGCGGAATTTTGTCATAGCTCTGATCTGTATCTTTGCTGAAGGAGTGTCATTCTTCGCCGCCAACAACTACTTTGGCTTCCAAGTCGGCCTGCTATTTGACAGAGATCTACTCCTCACAGGAGCCACATACAGCATTACGTGGATCACATACATGATAGGGACATTGATCGCTGGATGGTACTGCTCCCGGACCGCGACTTTGAGGCTCCCGGTGATCATATCGTTTATATCCTTCATCATTTTCTTCGCCCTGATGATATCACTCAACCTGTCTTCGGGCACAGCGGTCTGGGGTTACGGTGTCTTTTTGGGCATTGGACTGGGAATCTCCCTCAATGCCCTCGTCGTCGTTGCTCAACTATCCATCCCGCCAGAGCTCATTGCAACTGGAACGTCTTTGATGCTTGCCATCCGTGCGGCAGGCGGTACTGTGGGTCTCGCGATCTACAATGCAGTCTTCAACGCGGCTCTGAGTCATAATCTCGGACCGAAGATCAGTCAGGCTGCGTTATCTCAGGGCTTGCCTGCGTCAAGTCTGCCACAACTGATAAATGGCCTGGCGCATGAAGATTATGCGGCAGTCCAAAGCGTTCCAGGAATAACTCCCACCATCATACAAGTTTCCGTGGTCGCATTGAAGAATGCTTTCAATATAGGTTTTCGTAATGTTTACATTACAGCCCTCGCTTCAGGGGCCGTAGCTTTGATTGGTATGTTTGAAAGCCCCCCTCTTAACGAATGACCGCTAATAGATGGCAGCATCATTCTTCCTGCAGGATCGCAAAGAAGAATTTACTTACAGCATCGATGCCCCTATGACTGAGGAAAAGGTTAAGAATATTCAGGAGTAAGAGGATAAGATTACATGAGCCTAGGTGGTTTGATTTGAGAACTAGCCAGGAACGGTGGAGGAGGAAAGGCTCAGAGGCGAGTAGGCTTTTTAAAGCTTGAAATCAGAAGATGTACGAAGGTAGAATTCGTTCAACATTTATAAATTCCTAAAGGTGGCCGTGCCTTGAATAATACTCCTTCGCTCCAGGATGCAATGGAAGCGAGGTAATCGCCATCTTCCTTGGATCGAGAGGGTAGTTCAACGGGCTTTTCTCTGGTGGTATGTGCTCATACTGAACCTCAATCCGTTTCCGCGTCTCTACTAAGCACCAGGTGAGTAAATATGCAATTTCATCTGGCAAGTCATCTCGAACCACGATGACGAAGTCCGAGAAGTCAAGTGTAGGAAGATCCTCTTCAAGATTGCTCCAAAATCCTTTTCTGAGCGTATTCACGCCCAGACCTAATTGCTGTTCAAGCTGCTCCAAGGCCGCTGGTTCTGCTGGGAGAGGCTGAACTTTCTTTGTTTCCACCACGTTTGACCACCAGGGAGTCATTATAGCCTCCTGGATCACAGCATCCACCTCGCCTTTGTCAACCAGTTCCAAGCACGGATCCGGTCTGTGAAAGGTCACGTATTTGCCACCCCACGACTCCAATTCAGATTTCGGTATTCCATGTGCCTCCATAAACCTAGTAGTCACATACCCAATGAAATTCGTGCCATCATCGGTTGATGCCGCGATTCGTAACGCTGGTTTAGACGTCCGTAGTTGCTCAAATGTCTTGATACCGAACTTCGGATCAATTGCCAGAACCAGCTTATCGTTTTGAGGTAATACTGCAAGAGCTCGTAGATTTGGCATGGGAGATGGAAATATTCCTTCCCCTGTAAGTGCTTTCTTCATCAATGCGGCTGGCGTCACGATGGCCATTTGAGCCTCGCCTTCGTGGACCAAGGGGAGTGCTTCAATGCCACCACCTCTGATGCTCCATGTAGCCACCCTGCTCTGCGGGCCAGCTCTGTTGCAGAATTCTTGAGTGAGCCATCCGCAGATGCGGTGGAAGTTGGCTTGGCCCCAGTCGCCTATGAAATTTAGGGTATAGGACCGGGATAGATGCGGCTCTCCTTTTCTGTCGAAGGTCAAAGAGTCCATCTTTAGCTCTGTAGACATTTCTGGTCTTCAAATTTGCATATGCTAGAGATACATAGAGGCTCTATTTTCTATATAAGCTATAATAAAGCTCTAGAAGAGGTTTCCGAAATATCTGAGCCTGCGATGCAAGCATTGTTGTTCGGCACGCTTCCGAACTTGCCCCGCGGATGCCAAAACTCGGAATCGGTTTGTTTTCAACCCGGACATCCAAAGTTTGGTGATCAGCTTTATCCCAACATCCCATCTTGATGCCGTCTGTACTTGATCAATCGTGCCACGAAGAACTTGGGTATCAGATTGCACTATTACTGATATAAGAGCCTGAGATTCTAATGTTGCGGTGCACATAAAACCGGAAGCTCATCCCCTTCCACAAAAGCTCTATTCGCTGCACTATTGTTGGGCCAAGTTCTTACATGGTAGCTAATATTGACAGACTTCTACAATGCCGATCGTCACTGAGCGGTTGGACGCATATCCACTGGACGAAACAGTACTGGAAATCCAACGCGATGAGGAATTACTCTTGACGACGCCTGAGATTAAGTTCGTCAAGCTACTCGAACACCCGCCTCTCGAAGTGGTCCATTTCCCAACTGAATTCATTCCAAAATCATTTTCCCCGCCCAGGGGAGTGTACGAGAGCCACCACCTTCGACTAGAATGGCAGCAAATGAATTTTCGGCAACCATTCTATCATCGCAACGCAGATGCCGATGAATTGTCATTCCAAGTATTTGGACCCCGAACACTGATGACGGAGTATGGCACAGTTGAACACCGACCTGGGGACTTTTCTCGCATACCGGTTGGCGTAGCGCATGACAATTTCGGGCGAGAGGAAATCCACCTTCTCTTTTATATCCCTGCCCCTGTGTTTGAAAATGTGCCCTCCAAATTTACTGGAGAGCTTCGGATCCCACCTTTCGAAGGTTGGAGGGCAGAGGCGAAGCCAGAAGTAACTACAAATTGCATCGGCGGTCCTGAGTGCGATATTGCAGCAGGGCTGGTAGACGAGAAACTTATTCTGCAGCATGCCGACAGGGTGGATAAGTCAAAGCGAATCCAGGTCCTTCAGCCTGAGCGAGTCGAAGGACAAATGGAATGGATGTACAAGTCAAAACATGTCTGGATTGGGTACATGAAGCAAAGCAGAAAGTTGGACTCAGAGATTTTTTATAGGCGGCACCGACAGGCAGAGGAGATCCAGTGCCAGATCAAAGGGAAACGAACGATCATCAGCCAACGTGGCATTGTGAACTTGGAGCCGGGTGACTTCATCAACGTTCCTTATGGGGTAGCCTTTACGGATGTTGTGCACGAGGACAGTGAGCACATTTCAGTCTTGACTCATAACCCTACGCCGGCGAAGGCTGAAATCGTGAGACACGCTCAACCAACCTCGTGGAGCGCGGTGCAAGCGCTGCGAACTTGACCAAATTGTCGAAAATAATATGGGCCGGAGAGGTGCAAAAGTAGCATTCCATTAATCCTATGCTGTTAATCCTGATTATGAAATTAGGTAGCGCCACTGCCACCGACTGCCTCCTTTTAGTATTGACGGATATCCTTTATGTCTCCATTGTTCAACCTTGAGCATTCAGAAATTTTTAGGCCTTGGTGATGACAATGCTCCTAGCCTCGATACTATGGCGAGGGGGTGCAGCGGGCCTCGTCTTGGGATCCGAAAATGGAACGTGCGGGCAGTCTGGAATATCATCATTAGATCAATTTCGGGCCCACATAAAGGAAGTCTGGTGGTTATGAAGTGACCAACATTTTGCTCCACCATCCTTGCTGTCAAACATCGTCATGATTAACATCTCATCCCAGCTCATCTCGTTAGCATAATACCTATCGATATTCCATCAGTAGGTAGGGTGCATATCTCACGCCCGGTTTCTCTCCGGGCGGTGAAATGGATCACTGACCACTGGTGATGCTCTTTATGTTTTAGGTAGTATACCTCACCCGCTCTCGTAGGAATGACCCGATCACATGCGATGAGGTCCTCTTTACGAACGGATCTGTAGTCGCACACTGCAAGTGGGCAGTCTTCAATAACGGGGAGCATCGGGCGCCACGTACTGTGAAAGTCACAATTAAGCCAAAAATATACGAATGGCCGTTGTGCACCGTGATAGGGCGAGTACCATGGAAGACACTTACTTGATAAGCCGAAATCTGTACCCCTTGTTGAGATACTGAGCTTTCTGTGCTTCCGTTAGATGGACTAGGACAACGTTCTGCCCGCCACGGAAGGTATTGTCGACATGTGCACCCACGGCAGGCATTTCAGCTTCCAGTGGATCACCCAGGTCAATCGGTCGATCACTCGTTTGATTTATTCGTGTCTGTGATCCGAATTATTCCCAAATCATCCTGAGACGAAGCCAGATCAACTTGTCGCTAGTCTAGTCTGGCGGGCGAACAAGCGCTTACTCTGATTTCCCAGCATATTACGTCCAAGGCCTCGAATTTAGCACGAAGATATTCCTCCGTCTCAGCCCGATATGCCTCGACCTGGTCAATGTTGTCGACTGGGATATGGGCACTCTTGAAGCTAACCAATTGAAACCCTGATGTCTCGAGTAAGAACTCAGCATGCTGTTTTTTGAGGTCCAGAATCTCGATTCCAGAGATTTCTTCGAATTGTAAATTGCTTATCTTGTGGCTGTTCTCATCTTTTTCGCCTTGCTGCGCCAGCGTTACAAAGTAAGGCTTCTCAATGGCGTACAGTGGGAGGTCTTTTAGAAAAGTGAGGCTGGTGACTACGTTGGACATATTTTCCAGCCTTGTATAGCTAAGAGTTGTCCTTTGATCCAGGTAGGTAGGGGTTGAGGAATGCGGAGCAAGCAATTAGATATGACTCAATCCAATATTGGGTGAAAAACCTCTAGAGAGTGTTTGTTTACCATGGAGGGACAAATAATTCCAGCAGCTTTGGTAGCAAGACGAGTGGTGACGGCTTGGATGGAGCGATATAACACAGAAACAAGGCGCCGGATTTAATTCAATGTTAGTGATCGACTCCTGCCGCTCGTTGCTACGTGGCACCAGTCCGAGACCGGGGGTCTTGTAGTGGGAAGAGGAACCACGGCTAGCGCCAACTGTTTGGCAAAGGCTCTCCCTTGTCGTCTCATCAACGGACATAGTGTATATATATTTGATCTGCTTCTGGGCCTTGAAATTCCGACACCTCTTGTCTTTCAAACTTCTTTCAAATCGTCGGTAGAGCCCCAAACTTTTACTTTTCCCAGCCGGTAGACGATAAGTCCATAGCTACCTTTTCGTTCCGAATCCAACCCTTTAATCATATAAAGTGAGCATCAAAATCACTCAGCAAGTCCATACCCCTGACAGCGACTAGAATGCCTCAAACACAGAACAACGATGCTGGAAAGCTCCAAGTCTTTGGGCAAATTGACCGAGTTGATGGGAATGGCTGGCCAGCAGAGACTAATGCTACTCAACCCTGGACTCAATGGGTTACTTTCCACGCCCCTACTAAAGAAGGGTCCGAACTCGTGTGCCAGCGGGCTAAGAACTGCGCCTGGGGTTCGTCGGGCTTGGGAGGATACTAGAAATCATTGCTTATCGCTTACGAAATGCGAATTACTTCAGAAGCCAGGCCAGGCGGAGAAAAAGACCACTCCAAAGGGTACATGTTTGAAAGCTCAAAACTTCAAAATCAACATGTTTAATTACAGTGCCCATGTCCAAGTGCCATGTAACCTGCTACTTCCCTAGCAAGCTAGTAGAGAGATGCAGACATGCCACTAGCTCGACATCTCTAGCTCTTGACGCTTGAGCTCTGGGCGAAGTACGCGAACAGGCTTGTGAATCCACTCATACGCTTTTGTTCGATTGACATGACCTGAGTCTGAGGCGGTAGCAAACCCTTGGATATTAGGCAGCGCCCGGTTTTGCTTTGAGATATCGACACCTGCTAGAACGAAACCTGGCTTGGAACAACCAACCGTTGAGGGAACACCTTGTCGGTTTAACAGCCAACCAGAGGTACCCCGGTTTGATCTTCGCTTTGGTAACTTGCTTCCATTGGACGAATCACTGTTCGCGACCCTTCTTCCTGCAAACCCTAATGCAAGGCAACGACTTTTCGGTGCGGGCGGTTGTCTAGGCAAGGCGACCATTTCTAGGCAAACGTGCTTCAACTCAGATCCAATCTTTCCTCAAAGCGAGACTTGGATGCTGCGACCTTGATCATGGTAAAGAAAAGGTAGATGTTTGTGAGACTTTAGTTGATCAGCGACCCCATGGGCTGATAGGTTGCAGGTTGAAATCGTGAGCAGCCTGATCGAGTCCTATGTGATCGAGGGCCCCCACCCCCCACCCTTCCCAGCTCGAGTAAACCCAGCAGATAATGTGAAACTGTTATTGTGTGCCGAATTTGGGTGCTATCCCAGTACTTCATACCATGTAGATGTCTGGTTCATCACGTTCGATCTTAGTCAAACGCGATTCCCACCAGGCCTAGAATCTTTCTTCATTCAGTATCTTTACCGTTCCACCAATAGGTCGACGTTGAATACAATTACTTGGATGCAGGTATACCACGGTTGAAAGCGAGCTTGTTCTATGCTTTCAAATTGAAGAGGTGAAGATTAATGGATCGATGGTCCGCATAATGGTTTACATTCTGCCATAGAGTCTTACTTGGTGATGAGTGCTGACACATTTATTCACACCCCTTCGTCGTTCAAAAGAAAAGATACTTGTTCGCCTGCACAGCCACCGCTTTTCTGCTGCGAGTAGCAATGACCACAGCTTTGGAATGATAGGTCCAGTGACTGACCCCAACGCGACGCCCGCACCTCAGGGTTGTCCCATGGAAGGCCAGTTTGAGGACGTACCACCCGATGGAATTCCATGGTTGGCAACTCAAAAGGTTCTGAGGAGTCTAAGGAAAGCTTGATCAGTAGCCTCCGCTTGCTTGTCTTTGGTTGTCTTTGGCTACCTGAAATCGGTCTTCTGGTAGGGCTATTGTGGGGATCCAGGCATCGAGAAAGGGCATTTGCGCCGTCAATGACCATCTTTGCATCCATGGCTGTCTACTACACCTAATTCAGGTTTCTTCCAGCCGCAGCTGAAAATAATGCTCGAAGCCAGATGGGAAATCCACGCAAGCCACAAAAAGTTAGAATTACAGTCGAGTGAATTTCCCCCGCATTAGAAAATCGAAGTCCATTATATAGGATAGCATCGGTGGGCTTGATCGCTATTTCCATAACTGTTGTGTCAAAAACAAATTCATATCATCATCAAGGCCGCGAGAAGCTGCCTTTAACAGCCTGAACATCATGGCTCCTAGTCTAGTTCCAAATTTCGAGGTCAAAGTCCTGTTGCAGCCCTCGCAAGTGCTCGGGTCGGACAATAAGCTCAATGATGCGGTTTTATCAGCCTTCAATATGAAATCAAAGAGTAAGAAGATGAGCATCCAATTCTTGGACACTGCAAACCAAGCACTTGACGGCCAGGGCTGGAACCTCCGCATTCGCACGTCGGAGGGTGAGGACGACCTGGGTCTGACGTATAAGAAACGCTATGCAATAAGCGAGGGATTCTCTGCTACCGCTGAAGGTAGCATTGATGCAGCTGCCAACGCGGCTGGGCAGGATGGGTTTGACTCAACGACTTCCGATGAAGCGCAAGTCGAGGTGGGATATCAAAAGCAGACGCTGTCCATCAGCTATAATGTGGATCTTCCCGACACGGGTTTTGGCGGAACGGGCCTTCCCCCTGCGGAGGACTCGCGCAAATTCCTGATCGACAACACGCCTAAGGAGTTCAAGAATTGGTCTGCAACCAACTGGGGTACAGACCAGCTCAACAGCGCTATTATTTACGGACCGGTACATGCGAAGCGGTACAAGGGGACTTTGGATGAGCTGAAGATTTTTGTTGAGGTGTGGCCAATCCGGAAGAGCAAGACTGATGCGACCCTTGTGCCCATCGTTGAAGCATCATTCAAAGCGGATGACTTGAGAGCGGCGCTAGAGGGACGTGCGAAGCTCGTGGATCTTGTCCAGAAAAGGGGTTGGTTCCTGGATGAGGATTCCCTGAAGACTAGGCTGATTATGGATCGGTATGGAGAGGCTGCTCCAAATCCCTGATCAATGACATCTGTGCACTGGGGTGCAGTTCCATCTAAGATGAACCACGGGGTCACTTGTCAAGGTCGGCATTGGTGTTTGGGGATATTGCTTCTCAATATATGCATTCATTAAACCCCTCGTGTATTCTATTGAAGGCGCGACAAGGTATTGCAGTACATGAATTAAGGGGCTCTAGGTTCCATCTCGGCCTTGGCCCTGTAGCCCTTGACAAATATATAAGAATAGTGTCGCTCAAAAGCTATGTATTGTTTCCTAGCAGCAATGGTCAAAGAGCGTACCAGCTTCGCCTCCATCGCGTACGATAAGATCGGCCTCCATATTCGGATCCGTTATGTTGTTCCGGGTCAGTCTCACATTCAGCTACTCCGGAAAACTGGCATCTGTTTCCATTCTCCTGGGCGTTTTCCAAGCTTGGCTTTGATCAAGATTCAAGAGATGATTGTGGATACTCCAATGATAACGAGAGATCCACCAGAGGAATCGACTGAAATCACCAGACAGGTACAGAATTGCGGCTGTGATCCTAAATAAGCTGCGAAAGTCGTTGCGTTTCTCCTCAGAGATGTGATCAGCTCTGTCACAGCTGCAGTCTGGAATGTGGATGGTGGCTATAATAGGTGAAGCAAGGGTATCTTCCTATGCGACGACCGAGAGCAAGTCTTCGCTTCTCTGTCGAATGCTCCCTTGATCGATGGCGAAAGCTGGTCAAGAGACATCTCCTTAAGTCCAACTCCAGTTGCATACTTCGATATGTCTCATGGAGCTGCTCAGTTGTCTCTGGTTCCGTAACTAGATAAGTCAAGCACTGAAGAAGGTTAAAGCCCCTAACTCAGACGATATTTGCTCCAAGAAATTGCCGCGCCTTAACTTGGTGAGACATATGGCAATGCCTCCAAAAATCCGTGGTAGAGAGCTCTATAGGCGGCAATATTTTTGAATAAACATATCCCCTAACGATGATATCGAGGAGCCTGACTGCCGTCAAGCTCCGCTGCCGGCCGAATGCCATGTCCCGTTAACTCTGGCAATATGGCGACGCTCGTGCTTCCGAGTTCCGATGTGACTGATTTGGAGCCTGAAACTTCGTGCAAAACGGTGACTGGTGTGTCGGTTTCCGAGGAAGCTGGTCGTGGGGGTTTGGTCATCAGCCGACGTCGTTTGCGAATCCAGAGCACCACAAACCCGAGCCCGATGACAGTGAGAAGCCCAAGAACGACAGCAATCGCAGCAATCGCACCGGTAGACAATGCTGAAGATGATTTGTGCGATGCAGTTGATACCGCAGTTTGGGTTGGAGACGAGGATGCCGGTCCGCTTACCACTGAGTTGGAGACAACTTCACCATCCTTCCATCTGATCTGGATTGGATATGCATAATCGTAGGTCACTGTAACGCCGCTTGCTGGCCTGGAGCTCAGTTCCACGGTCGATACAATATTTTGCGAATAAATATTGTCGAGTTCGTACATTGTCGCAGCCGAGTATCGTAGAGTTTCGCAGATGGAAAACCCCGGCCACAGCGGGCAGGTATATAGCCTGTGTCACCTTTTGCATTAATAGAATACATACGTGTGTGGGGGGCATGGATGCCGTCTTCTGCTTACTCTGGGCAGCAAAAGGCAACGTTCTCGCCACTTGGAAGTATGCTGCGAACTTCATCGGGTCCCGAACAAGTTTTGTAATGTTCGGGACAAACAGCTGGGCTGTAATAGCTGCTATACCATCCAAACTCGGCCGTGTAAATATTTGACGAAGGGCAACAGCTGCTCATGGCACAGCCTTGCGTCATCACATTTGACCATGTGGCTCCTAACACGGTTGTCTGAAAGTCAAACATCACGGATAGACAATCGGGCGGGAACGAAAAGGGAGTCACAAGTGGCCCCAAATTCGTGGAAGACTCGATTGTCCTGTAGCTAATAGAGGTGGACGACATATTGGTGTTTGGAACTTGACGCTTCAACAATCTCAACCAAAAGGTGGCGCAGAAGCTGAATTGTGTTCCAAGTTACCCACGAAGCTCTTGGTTAACTCAAAGGTCAGGCTAGATATGCATGGAATCAAACAACAACAAGCGAGGAAAAGATCTTCAGTCTGAGACGTTCTACATGAGTTGAAGCTGAACCCTTCTATACGAGAAGCCGCGCGGCCCCCGCCGTGGTGCAGTAGCTTTGAGTTTACGCCACCTTAGGCTAGATAGGGCCGGGTGCTCCATTCAGTATTAGTAGACTCACATGGCTTGAGGTACTGTACAAACTACCCGGTCCTTAAGCCATCGCGTCGGGGAGCTCGAGGAGCAAAGAATAAGCATGCCGTAGCATTCGGTTAGTACCAGCGCTGGAAGGGAGATCTTGAGGCCGTCTTGACGAAGCCCTGTCTCGTATCCTTTTCTTCCTGTATAATTGGCCTCGAGCAGATACTTTCGGTTTCGGCTGTAGAAGTTCTGATATGTTTGGGCTCCCTAGTAAAGGGAAGTTCGTGCCGGCTTTCGGGAGCCAACGGTGTGCCCCGGCTGTGCCCTTTGGTTTGCTCGCTTGCTGATCCCCTGCAACCCGACTGTCAGAAGACCCCGCTGCTCAACACCCACTGTTCTTTTCTCTCCACTTCCAGATATCTTCTTCCCTCCACCTCTAACGCTGTACTCCGTACGGAGTATGAGATCAGGGGAACAGTCATTGGCCCTTGAAGCCCTACTACTTAAAATGCCAATTGTACAGGACCATCTAAGACGTCGGCCGTCCTCGGTTCCCGCCCTGGCTGAACCTTCAGCTGCACATCCCCTCTGTTCCAGTCCATCGGTATCATGGCCGAAGCCGCCGCCATCATCGGACTTGTCTCTTCTATTGCCTCCCTCATCGACCTCAGCGCCAAACTTTTGTCCCGACTCCGCGAATTCGTCTCTGGCGCCTCAGATATTCCTGAATCCTTTCGCTCTTTGTCGGCTCAGCTACCTTTGCTGGCTGCGACTATTCAAGGTATCCGAACTTAGGCACAGAAAGGCTGCCTCCCTGATGACGTAACGAAAGCACTCAACGCTGTTGTGGACAGTACATCGGCGGAGGTATCAGTTATACAAGAATGCTTATCTAATATTCTCCCGCTCGAAGGCACATCGAAGATAGAACGTGGGTTAAAGGCATTAAAGAGCCTGGCGAAGGAAGACAAAGTACGCCAGGCGTCGGAGAAGATACATAAGAACATCAATATACTGGTGTTGCACCAGACGACAAGGCATGTCGAATCGGGTGACCGCATCTTGCAAGAGCTGTTGAAGCTGAGTATAGCTCCACTGGCATCGTCCAAATCACTTGGGGTATGTCTTGGTCAAGCACCTCAGATCGAGCCAGATGCCTTCGTCGGACGAAGGGACGAGTTACAACAACTGCGAGACTGGCTATTGCCGATCAATCATCCAAGTCATCGATGTATTGTCAGTATTGTAGGTATGGGGGGTACGGGCAAGACACAATTAAGTTTAGCATATGTGCGGAACTGTGGTGGTGACTATTCATCGGTATTTTGGGTGAACGCAAAGGAAGAAACAAGTTTGAGACAAGATAGGGCGGATTTGAGTGCTGTAATATTCCACAGTTCCACCAGTCCTTCAATACACAATGGAGATGACGAGAAGCTCAAAATCGACAAGGTTCAGCGATGGCTGTCAGAGCCGGGAAACGACCAGTGGCTCCTGATCTTCGACAACTACGACGATCCATACTTACCCGGCACTCGGTCCCCCACAGGTTATGACATTCGCCCATTCTTCCCACCCCGCTCTCAAGGCAGTATCATTATCACCTCTCGGTCCACGAGCTTAGCCTTTAGCAAACAACTTCCACTTCGAGCATTCGAAAACGTTAACACGAGTCTGGCTATCTTATCATAGCGATCAGGACGAGACCTTCAGAAGAGTAAGACGCAGTAGATTCGACGCTTCTAAGTGTTGCTCACTAACTTACGTTACATCACGATGCATTGGACTTAGCGACAAGGCTAGATGGCCTTCCACTTGCTCTGGCGACTGCGGGGACATACCTTGGCCGAACCGGCATTTCGTGCAGCGAATATCTTGAACTATACAACTCCGCGTGGACGGAACTAGTGGGAGCAGACTCGGAAGAACTCCTTGAGTATGAAGCACGCACTATGTCTTCCACCTGGGCCGTTTCCCTAGATCAAGTCAGAAGACAAGACGGGGACGCTGCCGAACTCTTGTCATTCTTAGCTTATCTTAACAATCGCGACATTTGGTACAATCTCATCCAAGCGGGCGCACATGACGACGTGCCATGGATGCGTCGCGTTACGGAGAGTATGATTCATTTTCAGCGAACCATGTCGAAACTGCGCGACTACAATCTAGTGGACGTGGTGGCAGGGTCGTACCAGATTCATCCCTGTTTACACGATTGGCTGGTTGAGAGTCTCAATACTGCCCCCGAGCCCATATTGTTTATTGCCGCATTGACATGCATTGCTCACAGTATCGACGACGAGTCGAGTCCGCAGTTCTGGAAAACTAGTCGACGACTATTAGAGCATGCAGAACAGCTTAAATCCCCACGATTCTATAGCTTATGGCAACACTCCACTTCTAAGGAGAGTACGTTATCGTCAATACATAGAATTGCAGGATTACAACAACAGTGGGACCAGCACGAGAGAGCAGAGGAGATGTACCTCCGTGAACTGATCGGGAAGGAGAAACTATTAGGACTCGACCACAGCTCGATTCTTGAAACGGTAAATGATCTCGGCACTCTATACCGTCGTCGAGATAAAATAAAGGAAGCAGAACAGATGTATCTACGAGCACTGACCGGGAGGGAGAAAGTGCTAGGACTCGATCATACCTCGACTCTAGATACCGTTAATCATCTCGGGAATCTTTATCGTCGTCAGGAGAAAGTGGAAGAGGCGGAACGGATGTATCTACGAGCACTAACCGGGAGGGAGAAAGAGCTAGGACTCGATCATATCTCGGCCCTCGATACCGTTAATAACCTTGGTCTTCTATATACTGACCAAGATAAAGTGGAGGCGGCAGAGCAGATGTATCTCCGAGCACTAACCGGAAGAGAGAAAGTACTCGGGCCAGATCATTATATAACTCTTACTACGGTTAATTACCTCGGTAATTTATACGCCAACCAAGGTAAAGAAGAGGTGGCAGAGCAGATATATCTGCGAGTACTAGTTGGGAGAGAGAAAGTACTAGGATTCGACCATACATCGACCCGCTGTACAGTTAATGATCTCGGTAATCTATACGCCAATCAAGGTAAAATGGAGGCGGCCGAAAAGATGTATACGCGAGCACTGGTCGGCTATGAGAGAGTACTAGGACCCGACCATACATCAACTCTCTCCACAGTCAACAATCTCGGCAATTTATACGCCGATCAAGGTAAACCGAAAGAGGCAGAACAAATGTATATGAGATCACTAGCTGGAAAGGAGAAAGTACCAGGACTTAACCATACCTCGACTCTTACTACGGTTAATAATCTCGCCAATCTATACGCCGACCAAGGTAAAGTGGAAGCAACAGAAGACATATACAAGCGAGAGCCACTCGAGACAAGAGCTGGCTCAGGATCTAGTGGCGACCACGAGAGGATATGGTCCAACACGCTGCGAGGGGCTCCAGATGGCAAAAGCCCTCGACGAACAACTAAACGTGAGACAGTTGTCCACCACAACAAACCCACTACACGTGATGATCCTGTGCGGACGAGTGAGTCGGGGCACAACCGATGGAAATGAAATCACAGGTCGCCTACCTCGCGTTACGTTCTATCGACCGGGAAAGTTTTGATCGCTCTCATTTCCGACACAGCACAGGAAGCGAAACCCGTGTTCCATCCATCTGATCATATTGAGAGTCGTCGAGGACGTGGGAGATGGATAAGAACACGATATTGCGGCTTACGATAAGAGATTGGGTTGCTGGCGAGGAAATGCTGGATATCCAAACAAACCTATACTTTGGAGGCTGCAGGAATGCGTCATCTCGGCCGGATGGTTCTGTTGAGTGGTGACCACCCAGCCAATGCCGGAATGGACACAATGAGTGTGAGAGAAGCATGTCGAGGAAATCAGGCCGGGACGTCGTGCCGCTCGGGGTACATATATATATATAAGTAGTACTGGACCCAAGGCGGGCTCGTGGAGTTGGTTTGCGCTGTTGCTGTTCCTAGACCCAAGCTGATACCGATTTACTTGGTTCATAGGCACTTTTTAGCTATTGGATCAGCAATCTGTTGTACTGGGAAATCTGTAGTGAGCACGTACTAGTAGGCTGCGAGTAATAATACAGTACAGGAAGTCCCCGACTATTTGGGCCCATGGATAAGCTTCTCTGAATGTTCCCCGCCTCCTCGGCTTCCGGGGCATAGGAAGCCAGGACGCCCTCGCCCCCTCCCGACCCCCGGAGGAGTAAACTGAATACCCATCTAATAAGCCAGCCCAAAGGCAGTCATCGAGTCTGGGCTGGGCCGTCTAAATAGACCTCCCGCTTAGATATCCTTTTCTCAGGCTAAGGAAAATCAATTACTTCACTGAGCCTAATTGCTTGGTTGAGGATTTGCCTCTCAAGGAGGTACGATCTCCATTCTTTCAGCCAGCCGCATCTCGAGAGTTCGTGATTCACCTGCCGCCTGGAGAAATACTCAGGCTGGCAGCCCAACCGCCAACCGTCTAATTCCTGTGACATTTTGGCATTGACACACATCCTAACTAACGCATTTCAGCTGAGCAGGTAGGAGGACAAGACAAAACGCCACGGTTACTGAAGGTTGCAAGGGCAGTTGAGCGGCCAATAGGGACACAATTCATTTGCAAGCCTCGCTGGGCCAGAAATATGTGCTCAGAGATGGCGGGGAATGAGCTTTGACAAATGATCAGTGCAGCTCGTAAAGCGACTTCCAGCCTGTGCAAGGAATTCTAAGGGGCACAAATTGTCTCTTTGGCACCATGTGTTCCATCCCCCAAAGCTATATCTTTGAATGCCGTAGCCCCAATATCCTAAATTCCGATCATAGTCAAACTTCACAATGGGCCCTCTCTCTATCTCACTCGTATTTTTGGTGTTGTCGTTGAGCCTTGAATCGCTTGCCTGGGGCGAGCATGGCCACCGGACGGTTGGATACCTAGCTCGCCTCCATTTCACCAAGGAGGCTGAGGCTCTCTTCAACGAGCTCGTGGAACCAACTGCGTCATTTGATATCTCCGATGGAGCAGTGTGGGCAGACAGTCGGAGTGTCCAGGCCAAGATGCCATGGTCAAAGCCGTGGCATTATATTGATGCACAGGATGAACCCCCCAAGAATTGTACGATAAACTACAACCGGGACTGTGATTTACAGAGGCATTGTGTGGTGTCAGCTATTGTGAACATGGTAAGGAATCCACATATTGGAGATCATAGTCCTCAGATATCCTGTCTTCCTCCGCAGCTAATCCTTTCGTCCATCTCTGCCAGACCTCTCAACTCAACAACCCGGAGAAAACAAAAGAGGAACAGACCAACGCTTTCAAATTCCTTCTTCATTTTCTCGGGGACGTCGCCCAGCCACTTCATACTGAAGAGAAATGCAAAGGCGGCAACAACCTGATGGTGCAGTGGGGCAAACCAAATTCAAAATTGGAAAAGCTTCACCAGGTGTGGGGCTCTCTTATCATCCAAAAGCTCATCGGCTATAGAGAGCCAACGAGCCCAGATCCTGAGAATGTTTATGACAAGAAACTGGCTAGTGGCTGGGCCTCAAGGCTCAAAGCAAAACTTGATGCCGGCGTCTTCGATCTTACGGCGGAATGTGTCGACATTGGAACCCCGGAAAAGTGCGCCTTGGAATGGGCAGGTGTGGCCAACAAGTACATTTGTTCGTACGTCCTTAAAGACGGGAAGAATCTTGGGCGTGATAGGAACAATGACGATTGTCGGTGGGAATGGCATGGTCCTACAGACGTCTCGAAGGATTATTATCAAGGTGCTGTGCCGATCGTGGAGTCCCAAATTGCAAAAGCTGGTTGGAGACTGGGCTCCTGGATCAACGCTTTGGCAGAACAAAGGGCGACAATGAAGAGGAACGGCGTTGTCTTCGATGACAGTGTGCTCCGAGTTCAAGCAAGGATGGACCTCTAACCCTCTACTGTCTTCAGGTGCTTGTTCAAAAATCTCATCGACAATATGGGCATCCATCATTGCTTCATTCGCGAACTTCAGCATTGGGCAGGGCGATTATCGGCACCGCTTTCCAGATATCACAAATATGTAGAATGATTGGATATTAATGACCACCTAAGTAGGAAGAATGTTCTCTACTAGACTGGGAGCTCTGGGTTCTCCCTAGGAACCCCTCCTCTCCTGGCTGAAGCTACACTATCTAAAGTCACCGCCCGCGACGTTTAGAAGGTTAAGGATCAACAGCTTTGAGTGGCTGAAACTCTATGAATGATAGTGTTATCCACTCGCATTCAACAATACTTTGGTATCGTCCAAGGAAAGGACCTTTAGCCTCATGCTCCTCAAATTAGGAGTGATCAGGCTAGCCGGTACAATCTGAAGGAGAGGGCCAGACCAATGACAGTGATAGGTGTAACATATCAGCCAATAATACCGGAGAGCGCTTCCAAACAACTGGCTATCGAAGCATTAGTAGTGGCCAATACGAGGGGGGCTGCTCAGCTCCCAACATCCATCTGTCACTGTGTAACCTGTCATTGAATCTAGCCCAAGGCTGACCACGATTCGAAAATGTCACTTCAGCTGCCAAGCCGCGTTGGCTGGGATTTCCCATGGACCTGTTCACCGCATTTAAAAAGCATTTGTTCCTGTTGAGATGTCTCAGCCAAAAACATTCCAGCCTTCGGGAGGTCAAGTGATGGCGTTCGTGTTCAGACCAAAGGGCCCTCTATACCAGTCCTCCCAGCCAGCGAGGCAGAAAGGCCATTAGTAGTCCCCGAAATCTCGGTCCAGAACTTCGTGATTTCGTGTCCTGGTGCATCTTGTGATACAATAATAATTGAACCAGCGGCAATGATGCACATAGAGATACGAAAAATTTGCATAATTAAGTTATTCACTTCTCCTTATACGAGTGATTTTGGCCAAATAAGTACTTTTGTTTCAAGAACTGCCCCGCCGCTTCAGCAACTGCTTGTCTTATAGAGTGGATTGGATCCTTGGTAGACTCAATTATAATCCAAAATCAATCTTGAGATCTCTTTCCAGTGAATCTACCACTATTCATAAAGATTGCTACGACAGGATGGATTGTGATCCAGCACATCCCACAGATGACTCCCCTTTCTGTACTTTCATCCCTCCAGATCTCTTGGATCACATTTCCAAATCTGACAAGGTTTCTCAAAGTACACGAGACAAAGCTGCGAACAGCTTGAAGCATGTTGAAACCGTTTGTCAGGTTCGCAAGTCAATCCAGGTCCAAAAAGCCAAATTGCTGGCCCAAGGAGGGCCTCCGAAAAAAGCCGTCGCTGCAGTGACCAGACCACGCCACTTGCATCGCACGATCTTTGATTGCAACGGGAAGGAAGGACTCCCACTGGATCTAGATAAGGATGGGATCCCAGACGTCAGTCGCCCATTCAACCTGCGAAATGTCCCTGCGTGGGAGGGCGCAAAACTTTTTGAGGAAGGGCACGTCTTCAATGGCACCGAAGATCCCAGCGCAGTCAATGTGTACGATCAGTTCAAACTTACCTACGACTTCTATTCTACTGTCTTCAACCGCAATTCTATCGACAATGAAGGCCTCAGTCTGGTGGGATGTGTGCACTACGACGAAATCGACGACCCACGCCCGGGATTCTTCAACGCCTTTTTCTGGCTGGACGTCATGGCCTACGGCGATGGCGATGGAGAGATTTTTCGAAGTTTCACGGATATCATTGACATCACTGGTCACGAACTAACCCACGGGGTCACTCAAAACACGGCGGGCCTTCCCTACGAGCATCAAGCTGGAGCACTCAACGAATCCATTTCGGATGTGTTCGGTTCTATGCTCAAGCAATGGTCAAAGGAACCCAAACAGACCGCCGCAGCGGCTGACTGGCTCATCGGTCGTGGTCTGTTCTTGATCCCAGATGCACGCGCCCTTAGGGATATGGCGAATCCAGGAACAGCTCACGGCAATACGGGAGTCACAGGAGGGGACAGGCAACCAAAGGATATGGATGGCTATGTGGAGCTATGGCCTCCAACCCCTGGGCGAAACGGTAATGACAATGGAGGCGTTCACCTCTATTCCGGGATCCCAAATCGCGCCTTTTATCTCGTTGCCACAACCCTCGGCGGTTACTCGTGGGAGAAAGCAGGTAAAATCTGGTACGATACGCTCACCGACAGGGCTTTGACAAACCCAAGCGGGGCTCCAAACTTCACCAAAACAGCGTTCAAAGTCTTCGCGGACCTCACCGTGAAGCATGCAGAGCAGTTTGGACAGGACGCTGTGAAGGCTGTCACAGATGCGTGGACGGATGTTAAGGTCTATCCATGGAAAACAAACTGGAGGAAAAAACATCTTAATGGTCAAGTAACCGGAGGTCAATAGGCTGAGCCCGCAGTCTTTGCAGAGGACAGTCTCACCAGGTATCGGAATAACAAAAGATTGTGGGTAAATTGCAAATGAAGGACTATTAGGCATTACTGCGGGTGCAGTTGTAGTTGACCTGGAGGCTGTGGTAGTCTTTCCTTCGACCACAAAGATTGAAATTCTGAGATTGGCCCAATCCTCCTGCTACATACACAGTAATTACTACCTGTCTTCCTCCTGCCAGTGGTATTTAATCAGCAGGTGATAGCGCACGTCAAGCTCTCTCCACGTAGAGGAGTGGGAGCCTTCGCGCCACGGCTCGTTCCTAATAATGCAGCCATCAATACACGACATGCGCGACCAAAATTCTCTCCATCCCGAACCGAAATCTTTTAAGGTTCATAGCTATATATATTGCGGAGCAGCAAAAGAGAAATCTCTAGTGCTTTTTCGGTCCTTAGTGTAATATTATTTATATTGTCGCCAACGCTATATAACCCTGTTTGTTAAGTGTTTCAACTAAAACGCATCTGGTTAATCTGACCACACCATGTCCACCGAGACGGGGCTCAAGTGGTATACCTGGCCTGTCCTGGTTAACTCCGCTGGAGTGTCTTCGAATGGGGTACAAACTTCTGAGACTTCAAGGCATACCACTTTCTACGCATCCCAAACACGGAGGCCTTTGATTTACCTTATTCAAAGACCATGCTGGTATAGATGAATTGTTGCCGCCGCCTCACTCATGGAAGAATCAGGGACCTGGGGATAACCAAAAACTCCAACACCGGGCCTGATGCCGACATAGCCGATTGAAATTTCAAAAGCCGAGGGATCACCCTACTTGCGCTTACAATAGTTCGAAATTGTCTGTGGTATGCGCTCTCATACCCACAACTCTAAGTGGGTTGGTATTCCATTGCTCTGGAGCGCCAAATCCTTCCTTTTCAGCCTACGAATAGGCGACAGAAGGCTCGTTTAAACAATGCTCCAACTTTTCAAAGTCCCTTCGGAAAGCATGTTCCGGGTACCCAGTACCTGAGGACTGGGTGCTCAGGTTACTACTTCCATTCTCCACATTAAACACCACCATGGGGTCGCATCCTCGTGGCCACTAGGTCACTCTGGAGAAAATTTATATATATCGAAGCTTCTGTCTCCAATAACATGGAGATGTTCACGCTCAGCGACCAGCAGCGGGCAAGGACTGGATCCAGGACACCAAAAGCCATTCTCCATTTTTGCGTGCAGGCTTTGATATATACAGAATCAAAATCCTGTTTTGATATTTCCAGAAGGGCAAGCTTGGTGCATCTTGACAAAAATGTCGCATCTTACAGGCAAATCCCTCGATTGGGCAATCACCATAGCAGCAGGCTCAGGCTTTCTGCTCTTCGGATATGGTATGTTGGAAAGCCGTTATATCTCCAAGCGACGGACCCCTTGCTGACCTGCGTGCTGTACCATAGACCAAGGCGTGATGAGTGGCCTGCTTACAGGGGCAGCCTTCACTAACCAATTTCCGGCGATCGACACCACAGATGGGGGAAATGGAAGCTCTTCCCTCCAAGGTACCGTGGTGGCAATCTACGAAATCGGATGCTTTTTTGGCGCTCTCGGGTCCTTTGCTTTCTCCGAGCAGCTCGGAAGACGGTGGTCAATCATGATAGGTTGCGCAATCCTCTCTGTGGGTGGTGCCATTCAGGCATCATCATATTCAATCGCGCAGATGATCGTTGGACGTATTGTGGCAGGTTTGGGAAATGGTATCAACACTGCGACAATCCCTGTCTGGCACTCCGAGCTCATGAAGCCGACCTCACGTGGCAAGGGGCTTTCCATTGAGCTCGCCATTAATATCTTCGGAGTGATGCTTTCCTACTGGACCGACTATGGCATGAGCTTTGTGAGCAGCCAGGCACAGTTTCGATTTCCCATCGCTCTGCAGATTCTTTTCGCATTGGTGACGATCGCTGTGATTGCCTTCCTCCCCGAGTCACCCAGATGGCTCATCGCACATGGCAAATCCAGCGAAGCACGACATATCTTATGGCGACTCCAGGAGGACGCAAAGTCTATGTCGCCCGACCATGAGGTCATCGATGCTGAAATGAAAGAGATTCAACAAGCTCTGGAGGAGGAGCGAGAAGCAGCTGGCAGCACAACTTTCCTGGCCTTGTTCAAAAAGAGTCCTCAGCGCTTCCGTCGCAGGACACTTCTGGGCATAGGTGGTCAGTTTATGCAACAATTGAGTGGCATCAACCTCATCACATATGTATGTAAGCGTCGGACTGATTTCAAGGAACATGTGCTAACATAATCCAGTATGCGCCAGTTATCTTCGAAGTGTCCGTTGGCATGTCTCACAACTTGGCTATGCTGCTCGCAGGATTCAACGGCATCGCGTACTTCCTCTCGTCACTTATCCCGATTTGGTGCCTTGACCGTATTGGCCGACGTAACCTCATGCTCTTCGCGTGCGCAGGACAGGCAGCCTGTATGGCCATCTTAGCAGGCACGGTCTCCAACGGAAGTTACGCATGTGGCATTGTCGCGATCGTGATGCTCTTCCTATTTAATTTCTTCTTCGCCGTGGGTCTCCTCGCGATCCCCTGGCTCTTGCCAGCAGAGTACGCACCACTGGCCATCCGTACCAAGGCAGCTGCACTCGCCACCGCCAGCAATTGGATCTTCACTTTCTTGGTCGTGGAGATCACTCCTGTCTCGATCGGAAATATCGGCTGGCGCACTTATGTTTATTTCGCCGTCTTTAACTTCTGCTTCTTGCCACTGATCTGGTTCTTCTATCCTGAGGTTCGGAACTTGTCCCTTGAGCAGATCGACAAGCTCTTCACAGGAGAGAAGGTTCTGCTCCATTGGCAGCCCAGTATGGGCGAGCGCCAGGGTTCGTTTGCCGTGGAGACAAAGTCCGTCGCCGATGTTCGCTCCACTTCGGTGCATGAGGAGCAAATCGAGAAGTAAGTGGAATCCAGCTGATCGGGTCGAGATCCTTAATGAACCCTGGGCAAAAAGGATGCTTTGATCAACCCAAAGCCAGCAGTGATGGAAGCCAGTGAACTTATTGTGAGCGGGAAATCGAGTGTATCTTTGGCGGAGATATATGGGTGGTAAGGTGGTTGAAAATAGGTGAATTTTCTTGACTGAGAGAATCCGTTTTCGTAATTATCGATTAGGACAAGTATGACAGATTTCGCTTGATGTAAGCTCCAGAGTGTAGAAATAATGCGAACTTCAATCACCAAGATCCCCCCAATGTTGTTTTAAATCGTCTGCCCTCCAGGTAGCACCCCAGCCAGTTTCACGTTCGATCCTTTCATACACCTTAAGTATGGCTCGATGCTCAGTATGATGCGACATCAGCTGACCCGCGAGCCAGAGGGGCTGGACACTATTAGTCCAGCAGCCATGATGGGTGTTAGATATCGAGATAGCGCATATTTGGCGTGCGTGCCAAAGCATCGACCTAGACTTTCTGGCCACCTTTCGAGGTATGTTTTGAAGCATGAGAAGTGCCGCAGTGTGGTGTAACTGATTGCCAGATATTGCGGCGCCACTTCCGTAGAGGATGGTTGGAAAGGGGGATTCAGGCTCCTCATTCGGTGTCTTCGGATTCTGGTAAAGTAGCTCTTGCATTTCGAGAGGACGGCAAGCATACCAGTTCTCGATATAGTCGAAGAGGTGTACCCATTTCTCTGAATATTGTGGTTGAGCCTTTCCAAACGTTGGTGGCAGGAGGCTCTGCTCTGGTTCGTACTTCGGTTGCTTCGGAGCGCTGAATAGAAAATGCAAGACCCGGGCGACCAGATAGCAAGCATAGTTGGCATGGTCCTCAAAAGATTTTGTGATGCTGAATTTGGCGCAGTCCGCCTCAAAGGACGAGGTGGCCATCCATTCGTTGATGGGAATTAGTGTTCTTTCCGTGGAAATCAGACCACCGCATACATCTGCCTATCGTCAGTATCCTGTGGTCCGGCTGCCTGCATCCATTTCAGTAGGATTAGCATACCCATTCTCGCAAAACACCAAAATAACGCTTGTTCTACTCCACCACTATCTCCGCGTATGTTCATCGCTCTAAGCAAGCAAGCACAGCCGTCAAGATGACGTCGCCACGCTTTTGGTGAGCCTAAAGGGATCAGTCGGGAATTTGCCAGTTCACTTTGAGAAGCAGTACTTACAGCTAAGCATTTCCAGCACACAGAGGACCACACACGATGCGACAACTGAGACATCCTTAGTGTGCAGTTCTGGGAGCAATTTATGTATTGCTTGTTGGTACAGCATTAAACTCATTGATGCTGGGAATGACCCATCTTTTCTTTCCAGTTGCCTTGAACTTAGAGCGAGCATGGAGTAACGAAGATGGGAGGAGGTTTTCGCGATGATCGGCAAGGTGTGGCGGAAGTGTTTATGAGCATCGAATTTGTCGAGCTGCTTTCAAGGGTGGATTGGTTAATAATAACCGTGGGGAGAATGAAAAGTTAGGACTGGCTTACCCAAGCAGAGATTTCGTCGACCCAGTTTTTCCATAATATGTACTCTTGGTGAGCTGTCAAGGCAATGTTTGCGTCTGCAATTATCTCCGATCCAGCAGCTCCTCCTAGAGTGAAGGACTCAGATTGCTCATTGACTATGTTCTGAATAGACCCTTCCGAAAGTGACGACTCGTTTCTTGAAGGGCTGGCTTCCCGACTTGGTTCTGCCGATTGCGCGGTTAGGAAGACTTGGTTCCGTAGTGTGTTGTGAAGCGCCTGATATCTTGACCCCGGGAGAAAGATTCCGTCGTCAGTTGTCGTATCTGGTGAGAGCTGCAAGTCCGGCTCCCGGTTCTCAAACACCGCCCCATTTGCGAGGCCCGAGTTGACTAGCGTTTCATAGGTTGTGAGAGGTGAAGGAAATGAGTCGAGCCGTATTTGGGACAAGTTTGGATTTGATAAACCGTCGACTTGAGCGACTTGTTGGTCAATACTGCCGGATGCTGAGGGCGATATTAGGTGCGAAACAGCACCTGCCAAAGGGCTTAAGTGGAAGGTGGTGTGCGTGTCGATCGAAGATCCCACTGCGATATTCGTCAACCCTTGTGTTTCCTCCAGGTGCTGATTGTCATCCACAGGCGTGGCTTGAAGATCAGTACGTCGTCGTTTGGATTTCCTGGGACCACTGTTCAGCTCGATGCCGTCGGAGTCGCCATTTGCGAGAGCTCCAGGGTCGTCAGCAACAGGTATGGCCTAGAGCCCTAGGATTTGAGTATAATTTTCCATTTCAAGCACCATTGAGTAATTACCTTCTCCTCGTTTCCACGAGTTCGCCCAACAGCCAGGCGTGGCGATTGGGATGTTTCATCAATTGTCAAGGCATTCTGCGGCAAGAAACTTAGAGGCCTACCCCATGTGCATTGTGCCCCAGCTCTGGTACAAATCGAGCATGTAGGCTTGGCTTCATCACCTTTGCATAATCGTTAGGATCCCTGGGCCAGAAGACGAAGGTTGTAGCCTGTGGCAGCGCAGGCGATAGTTCAAGGACATACATTTCTTCTTCCTCTGGCGACAATTTAAACAGCCTGCCCGTGAACGTGTTCGCCGCTCGCCGATAGAGGACTTCTCCGTGTAATTTTGCGCTTCCATTGAGAGGTCAAATTTACATGTTACCATAGAGCCAATGAAAAAGGTACAAGTACGGCCTCATGTATGACTTTACATAGGGTCATGTGCCGCGGATTCTGAGTCCATATGATTCAGGAGCAAAGATGCTGGATTATTCAAATTGATGATTGACCCCATGGGTGAATTGGCCCAGTTAAGCTTGCCGCCTATTCTCAAAGACGTTAGGCCTGAAAGGAGGCAGCAACTGGTCCTGGGTCCATGAGATGGTATTAGGAAGTGGTCCTCGGGCCCCCTTGTCACCCTTTGGCGGGGCCCTCGGGGGATCCCCCAAGCCCGTCAACCATTAGACACGCCTAAGTTAGGATTTTCGACAAGGGGCAAAGCTGCCCCAAAGAATATTTATTCTCCAAATGAATATGATACGAGCATCCCGTCAATAATTGTGCTCTGAGTCTAACTGCTACCTTACATCTCCCTACGCCGATGCACAATGACCTCCATCGACTCTAAGATCTGCTCCTGTCATAAAACTGCTACCTGGTCCCAACATGAACACAACTGGGGCTTTGAAATCTTCTGGGACACCTAGCCTTCCAAGAAGGGCGCCAGCCATCCAAGTTTTCTCAACATCCGGTTCAGCTTGAAGAAGGGCATCTGTCATGGCAGTGCGAATATACTGTCATCTTGTCAGATACTGGCTGTGACAGCAATCGCAATACTTACTCCAGGCGACAGGGAATTCACACGAATACCATAGTGACCCCATTCTTGGGCCAGAGACCGGCACATCTGTTGAACGGCAGCCTTGCTTGAATTGTACGCGGTGCACGTGAGTCCCTGCATGGCAACATCAGTTTCAACTCTCCAGCCCTGGTGAAGATGAGAGTCCTCACCCGGTTTGCAATGTTTCCAGACATTGAAGCGATGAGAACAATGCTGCCAGTTGTTCCATTTGCGACCATGACCTTGGCCGCGTTTTTTACAGTCAAGAAAGCCCCCGTCACATTCACAGCCAGCATTCTCTCAAAATCAACCGCTGGGTACTCTAGGGCTGGCGTCTTCTGTTGAATTCCTGCACAGGCGACCGTACCTTGGAGGGGAGCATTGCGCTTCTGCGCCTCCTCGCCCACTGATGCGAATACTTCCCGTAGGCCTTCGTCGCTGGTGATGTCGCAACGATGGTATGATACGCTTAGTTGACTGCCCTTTGCGATCTTCTCGAGGTTTTTCCACTCTGCCTCTGCAGGCTCGGCCAGAATATCGATGCAGGCGACATGGCCTCCAGCTTCGACAATTGCAGACGCCAAGGTTATTCCCAAGCCTCGTCCAGCTCCCGTGACTATTGTCGTTGTGTTCTCGAGCGAGAAGAATTTATCCGTCAATCTGTTCGATGCTGTTTGCTGAGTCTCTGGTATGCTTTGTGGGAGCGTAGTGTCGCTCACAGGCGAGCCTGAGAGAATTCCTGGTGCCATTGCTGCGGAGAAACTGACTTATTGGCCGCGAAACAATGAGGACAACTCCCGGGCCTGCTCAGAATTTCTTGACTTCCATAATGGCGACAAGACTACGTCCCGAGAAGTCAGGGTATATTGTCACCGAGGATGACCCTCATTGACAGTTTGTTCGTGCGGCAATAATTTCCTAATTGGGGATCCCATCAAAAACCTACAAAACCTCGCTTGCCACCCGAAGCGCCAGAAGCTTCCTAACACGGAGTTCAGAAGCGCCCTTCCATTCCTTCTCTCCTGGACGAGCACCAGGCTCCAATTTGCTTTTCAGCCAGGTGAGTGTCTTGTAATAGTGCACGTGCAACCACCCCAGACAACAGCAGGAGTGAAGGCTGCGCCTGGTCGAAACATGTAGTATAAGGATTCCAAACCCCACACAAAATGACTTTGGCCATGGCCAGCAGCTACTCCTTGACGAAAGTGGATCAACGATCAATCGTCATATCATCTGATGCTGTCGCTGGGCACTCTCAACATCTGAAGAATACGTGAAAACAAAAAGATTTCAACTAAACGAAACAATGCAAACCAAACATTTTGTCAATGATCCGGAAAAGCTTGTCGAAGCCGCCCTAAAATCGCATTGCATTATCAGGCCAGACCTTAGACTCGACGTCAAGAACAAAATCTTGTACTCTCCAACATCTATCGGCAGTCCGGGCAAAGTATCCATCATTTCTGGAGGGGGTTCTGGCCATGAACCCGCCTTTACAGGCTTCGTTGGCGAAGGCGCCCTCGCAGCTAGTGTGGCAGGCACGATATTTGCGTCACCTTCATCAAAACAAGTTCTCCATGCCATCGAAGGTGTTGATGCCTCTAAAGGAATCCTTGTCACAGTTATGAATTATACAGGAGATGTTCTTAACTTCGGAGTGGCTTTGGAAAAGGCGAAAGCTGGAAATCCAAACTTGAAAATTGAGATGCTTGTGGTTGGTGATGACGTGGGAGTTCCCAGGAGCAGAGCTGGCAAGGTCGGTAGGAGAGGCATTGCAGGTACCGTGCTAGTCCACAAGATTACGGGAGCTCTGGCTGCTGCTGGTTCTGACCTGGACGAGGTTTCTCGTGTTGGGCGTCTTGTTGCTAGCAACCTGGCGAGCATTGGCGTTTCACTTAGCCGTGTTCACGTTCCAGGTCGGCCACATGAGGACACAGCACAAGACTCGCTCGGCGCTGCTGAGGTTGAGTTGGGCATGGGAATCCACAACGAATCAGGGTGTGGACGAAGAAGTGGCGCAGATGCAGAGCTTCCTATTCTTATAAGAGACATGTTACAACAGGTCCTTGATCCCAGCGATGCTGACAGGAATTACCTGCCACAAGGTTGCCAAGAAGTTGTTCTTTTGGTAAACAATCTCGGTGCGTTAAGCGTTCTGGAGCTCGGAGCCGTCATCACCGAAGTCACTGAGCAAGTTCAGCGGATCTATAAACTCAAAATTTTGAGACTCTACTCTGGAACTTTTATGACAAGCCTTGACGGACCAGGATTCTCAATAAGCCTGCTCAACGTGGTGGATACAGGTGTACAACAAAGTCTCTTGGATTTGCTCGATGCACCAAGCAACATCCCGGGATGGCATGTAACAAGACCCGACAATAATGCCATATCACATCTCTCAGCAACTCAACGAATTCAACGAACACAAAACCAGGAGGAATTGCCAAAAACATCCCTGAATTGTGACATGGTCACCACTCTGAAGCATCTCCAAAATGGGCTCTCCGCGATTATTGCTGCAGAACCAGAAATCACGAAATATGATGACCTAGTCGGCGATGGCGATTGCGGAACAACCCTAAAGCGCGGAGCCGAAAGTAAGTCTCCACTCTCTCGGAAACAAATAGATTCTATAAAGTAAATACTGACAACGGCACTACAAGCAGGCATTTCAAATTCCTTGACAACATCACCACCGTCTGATGTAGTCGGTCTACTGTCCCAGGTCACTGACGTTGTCGAGAACACCATGGATGGGACATCAGGCGCATTATACGCGATCTTCCTCAACAACCTGACGCATTACTTCAAACTACGAACAAATGAATCGACCTCCATTAATGCAGGGTTCTGGATTGAGGCACTCACTTCGACTCTTGCGTCACTATCAAAGTACACACCTGCAGACGTGGGCGATAGGACGATGATGGACGCGCTCATCCCCTTTGTGTTGGCATTGAAAACTTCCGGGGATCTGAAACAGGCAGCACAGGCAGCTAAAGAGGGTGCCCTGAAAACTATGTCTATGCGGCCTGGACTGGGGCGGACTGTGTATATTGGGAACGAGGATACGTGGATGGGGAAGATACCTGATCCTGGAGCCTGGGGTCTGAAAGTGTTCTTTGAAGGGCTGGCGGAGTGATAAAAGCTCCAGTATATCTATTTATCAGCCAAATTAGCACAAATAAAAGCTTCGGATATCGAAAATCATCATCAGTAAGAGTGGTGATGCATAGTAAATACTTAGCTTTCGCATGAACGGCGCGGACAAGCTGACAAAAGCTGTTATGAATAGAATTAAGTTCTGCCTAGGCCCGACAGAATTCTAGATATGTTGCCAACGGCCCCTGAACGGACTCTAGAAGCTTTATCTACCTCTTACAGGACGATTCCATGCATCTTTTTGATACACACCCTCGTTTCTAGGCCCCGACACATTCCACCCTTGAAATATATTGTGCCAACACTAAGCGGTCTTGCTCATGCTGTCGATTCTCTCAAACGTGCGCCTGACCACCAGTTCCTCATCCCATACCGCAGTCACAGATTTCTCGGCGGTCACAGCTTGAGCCCACCTCCAGAAGTTCGGCGTTCTGTCCTCCAAAGCCTTGGGAACAAAGCTCGGTACCAGTTGCTCATACCTAGGCAATGCCAAAACCCGAAGGAGGAAGGGTGCGATCATCACCTAACGTCGGTTATGTCAGTCAGGATGGATTGTTTTGAGAAGGGGTGAACCTGGCGGCTTGTACCTACCTCTGCTAGAGTTGGGCGATCAGACCCCCCAAAGAACGGCGCGGCGTCGGCGAGAAGGGGCTCAACATGTCTCCCAATAGCGTCGATAAACTTGTTCGCAGTGGCATTCTTGACATCGTCGCTGGTGCTGAAGACAGTGGAGTCGAAGAACTTGTGGGCCTTGTCAAAGTATGTTTCCACGAATAGCCTGATTTTAAAGCGCTGCATGGCGCCATCCAGGTCGTTACTGGCTTTGAGAAGGTGGCTGGGGTAGGAATCTACGAGGAATTGAGCAATGAGACCCGACTCAGTCAGCACAGTGCCACCGTAGGCAAGGGCAGGCACCATGCCATTAGGGTTGATGGCAAGATATTCTGGCGTGCGAGGGACAGTGATGTCAACAAGGCTGGTTTCAAATTCTAACCCGAGCTCGCAAAGCGCAATCTGAGCGCGATGGGCAAATGGGCAGTGGTGAGCGGTGTATAGAATGATGCTGGAAGCCATGGGGAGCGCGCTGCGAAGAACACCTCTCTAAATGTAGCAAAGATGCGACAAAATATGTGCAGGAGTAAATTAGACATTTAGTAACAGTAGCAGCTTGTACTCGAACGTTGGTCTGCTGATCTATATGGGAAACTTGAAGCCTAGATACTTACCTGAGCATCAGGTCTCGATTGAGGATCACATGAATTTCGTAGGCGTGAACTCAGTCTGATTACCTTTCGAGGCCCTAGCTCGATGTTGATGACTCGCCCTAGATCCAGCTCGTTGGTATGCTGGTTGGTTTGATGTCCAAAGTCTAAAGCCTTGGTCGGGATATGCCGATCATGACTGTCGACCTCAAAGTCGGGATTTCCCGAACTGATAGATAAAGTCGCCCAGCGTTCCCTGGGAGGCCACCTGAGCTTTCGCAACCTACCGACACGCTGCATTATGCGTCGGTTCGAAAGGATTGATTACAACCGCATTGTCGTTACAAAGTATTAATAGTGGGTAACTTTTCTCGGGCAGGGGAGTATTTAGAAGATGCGCTTGCACTTGTCTATCCGTGGACGACTTTTCTGCTTCAACACAAACACCACCCAACCACAAATTCGAGACTTAATCGTCTCAGCAATCAGGCTCGGAGCACTTCAAGGCAGCTTCAATTAACCGATTTTAAGACGACGATAACAAACCATGCAGCAGTTCCACCTTACCGCCACAGGCTACAACATCAACTACCTCCCTCAGTACATTGCCGATCGGCATGGATTTTTCCGTGAACAAGGTCTCGATGTGGTCACAACAATCCCTACCCCATGGGACGGTGTCCTTGACGCACTTGCTGATGGTACCGCCGACATGGCTCTCGGTGGAATCTGGGTACCGTCCATGTACCGAGACCGGGTACAAGACTACACGGTGTTCGCGCAAATCGCCAATCGCTGCCCTCTAGCGCTGCTCAGGCGCTCGAGCTGCGAAAAATTTAGTCTCGCTGACGTGGACGGGGCGACCGTGCTGATGAAGTCTATCGGCGGCGCCAGTGTCGGACTGTTCTTCAAGATGCTGCTGCGGGAGCAAGGTATCGATCCAAAATCGGTGGATTTCATCCAAGATCTGGACGGCGTCATGTTGGGAAACCTGTTCCAGGGAGGCATGGGCGATTTCTTCGTTACGGACAACCTGTCTGCACAGACAATCGCGGCGCGGAACCCCGACGTCTCGATCGCCATGGAAATGGTCACGCAGGGAGAGGTGCCTTGGAGTGTGTATTACCGAGAAACTTCAACGATAACCCCCGACCTATTGGACGCGCAGAAGCGGTTTTGTATTGGCTTAAACAAGGGCATAGAATGGGTGCTCCAGCGTGATGCCGAGTCCTTCAAGGATGAGCTCGCCGATCTCTTTCCCAAAGCCCCCATTGAGGTTGCGATCGAGGTGGTCAACTCCTTCCGTCGAAATGGCATGTGGACTACTGCCACCATACCCCAAAAGGCATTTGACAGATGGCAACAAGGACTCACCGATGCACGCTTCGTCAAACAACCCTTGTTGTATGAATCTATCGTGAATTCCGAACCAGCAAAAGAAGCGCAAGCTGCAGCCATGAGTCAGAAATCTTAGAAACACCGTTGTGAGCGAGAGTACCTGCATGGAGCTATCAGCTTTACACGCACGTAATCCATGTTCATTTCGTACACCACCGATGTGGATAAAATTCGAACCGGAGTTAAAACCACGGAATTTCAGATGCTAGAAGTGGATACACTAATGAGCAATGAGCCCACGAAACCCTGTAACGCTGTAATCATCCTTGTAGAAAGTGTTGCGGAAGTGTCGATGGAGATTTACTTGGGGGTTACACATTCCTAAGTTCCTAGCCTCAGCAGTTTTGGGTACTCCGTTCATAGATGCCTATCCAACATTCCTGGTAATTTGAGCCAGCCAAGTCCGTCAGTTGTCACTCGCGTAGTAGGGATGAGTTACGAACTTAATTTTACCTCTTTCATCAAATTTTGCAGACTTGGACCAGACGCGAGGGAATTTCCATCACTGATTTCGTGTCCTGCACACTTACGACATAGTATCAAAAATTGCGGTAGCAGACTAGGGTTAAAAATAATTCGCTTATTTGAAACGCTGTGATATTTGGTAATTTAATCCTGAAGATATTTTATATGGGACCAACGGCAGCAGGATTAAATGTGGTCTCCGTCATCAAGTTTTGCTCGCTCATCACAAAATCGAACTCCCCAAGATCGGGCCACTGCGCAGCTGAATTGAGTAATTCACTGAGGTCAAAATTTTCGGTAGAGAGCATGGCTGACATGTTGTCGGTCTCATGAGGGATATCAGTCGTTCTACCTTCGCGGGGGAGTTGTAATTGGTTCATCAATTCCCGTACGTGGTTTTCGAACTCCAAGCGGTTTTGGCGCACGTCTTCGATGTCGCGTGTCACCAGCCAATCAATTGTTGCGGAAGAAAGCGTATCAAAGGCGTTCCGACATCCTGCAGCTCCATGGAAAGTCTCTGACATGGCAGAAAGAGTGGATGCGCAGGACTGAAGCATCGAGATACACTTACTAGTAGGATTTTGATCACGAATTTCTTTCGAGTTCCAGAGGCCGTATATGACTCCCAGCCCAGCCATAAAGAGATGATGCACCGACTTCCATAGCATTTCAACTCTCCCCTCCCGCTGCAAGACTTTGAGCCCGGCTATCACTTTGGAAGAAGATTCGAAGAAAATGAATAGACCTTCTGTTGACTGATACAACGTGCTATACTGGGGGCGATAGAGCAGGAGAACCGCGTTGTGGTAAATCACCTCCCAGTAAGCTTGAAAGGAGAAGATCGAGGAGGGGTGTGCTTTGCTAGGTTCTGGAACAGTTGCATACCACTCGTGAAGACGGGGCAGAATGTCCTGTAGCCAGTGCTTCCAGCTAGGCCGAGGGTAAGCTAGTTTCATGGCCCAGACTTGGCTATGTTGTACGTGCTTAATTTCGGATTCAAGTCTGGCCAGGGTAAACAAGTGGTTATGTGCTCGATGAGTGTGAATATCATAATTACTGATCTGCTGTTGTCCAAGGCCTTGACGAGATCCTGTCCATGGATTTGGAAGTTGGACCCGTGTACTTTCATCGAGAATCCCGAATGGTCGGCCGAGAGTGATGCAGAGGAGACGATCGAAGTGATATGTGGAGTACCACAGGCGCCTCCGATCGTCCAACACCTCAGGATCCATATTGAGACACTGTAGTTCGGTTTCCCAATGTAGGCCCACATCGATGCATAGGCGCAGAGCGAAGCCTGTTAGATGCCAAAGACTTCCTCGAGAAGGAGATAGAGCAACGAATTGGGCCAACAAAAGCACAGTGCGAAGGGTTTCGAGATCGCTCTTCGAGTAGGTGAGGAGTTTTTCGACCCAGCCAAGTGCCGAACGGAAACATCCCTCACTTTGACTTGGTCGGCCACCTGACGTGTGAGGGACGTCAACTAGCGCGATAGCGAAGACCATGTATGTCATGAACATATCTCTCTCAGGTACTCCAGCTGACATATCACTGCTACCGACAGGACGATATGCACTATCGATGGCTTTGGCCACTTGCGAACGATCTAAGATAGGCAGATGAGGTGTCCGGTACTGGAAGTAAACATCCACCAGATGATCTGCTACATGGCGTGGTGGCAGTGAGGCTTTGGCTGGAGCAGACAGAGAGATTTCGCGAAAGGGTTGTCGCTCTGGAACAAATATCGATGACGACTCATCGACATGAAGAGCTGCCATGACCATTTTTGCGAAGGAGATGCCGCTGCTCTGCCCCAAAAACCGGGGTTGCTGGGAAGGTTCGACGACAACGCTTTTCACGCTCGTAACCAAGTCCTGCAAGAGAGGCGAGCTTTCCTCAGAGACAGCTGCTTGCTCCGCATGGACGATTCTAGTCTCCTGGTTTGATTGAGGGACCGTTGCTGCGATTGTAACGCTTCCCTCCGCCACCGAGTTGTCCCGTGTACGGTCCCGCAGAGCCTGAATCTCCTGGGTGAGCTCTGCAATTTGCTCTTCTAAGTTCGAGACGTAATCGCGAGGAATCTATGGTTATCACCAAACTCAGAAAATCAACCACCACAACAACATTGCACTCACGTCAGTCTGCTTCCCGGAGTGATAGATAAGGCACGGAACATTGACGTTTTCGCAGTTGGAGCATTGGGGATATTTCTGATCGCACTGCCATGTTGACCATGAAATCAGTTCCTAAAATTCGAGAATGTGATCTTTGTCGATACCTTCTGCTTTCTCCGACGGCACCTGTGTACCGATAAGGCTTGTATCACCACTTTTGCCCGACAATAAATCGGCACGAAGCGATGTTAACTCACCTCTGGCATGCACTCACTCCACCCCTAATCCTCTGTTCGGCGCGCGGCATTGTCAGCGTCGGGAACGGGTTTTGGGATAGACAAGATAGTGGATAAAGATGAATTCCTGGTTAGAAATGCGGAGGTCGTAGGCCAGATAGGCCACAAGTGATTTCTTGCCGTTCGGAAAATCCCGACTGACCTGGTGGCGGTTGTCTGATAACGAACTCTGGAGGCTGATTCGAGCGGCTAATCTGCCTCCGGCTATCGATAACCAATGTTTAATCGTAACGTCTTATCGGCTTCACAATACGAGAGAGAAGTTGTAAACAAGGAAGAATACACAGCTATATCAAAATCAAATGTGAAGATGAAGAAGTATTTAGTCTTCCGACTTGGACGAAGGCCTCATTCACTTTTCATCAACAATCCACCACGGCGTAGCGTTACAAGCCCTGTCCTCGGATACACCTGATTCTGCAAAGACAATTCGACCGGGAAATGGTGCCAAACATGGAAAAGATGCCCAAAGACACTGCGTTTGAGGCCGCTACTGATGAAGACCACGGAATCGGCACCACGACCTCCATATACATTGACCCAGCGAAAGAAGCAGCAGTCCGAAGAAAATTCGACATCTATGTTGTCCCAGTTTCTGTCATTTATCTTGTCATGTCAACCCTGGACCGCAACAATGTGAGCAGATGTTGACTTCAGTACTAAGTACATACTTTGTTGCTAATCATTGATCAGCTCGGAAATGCGCGCGTCTTCGGCTTTGACGAAGATGTCGGACTGACAGGCGGTCAGTTCGGTAACATCCAGACACTGTCAAGTGTCTGTACGGTTCTCTTTGAAGTCCCTTGGGTCCTAGCAACCCGGCGATGGGGCGCAAAAAAGGCAATCGGTACTGCATTCATTCTATGGAGTTTGTGTACGCTTGGGACCGCCTTCGTTCAAACGTACGGCCAGACAATCGCTTGTCGTATGTTGTTGAACGCCGCAGAAGCCGGTCTCGCTCAGGCATTCGCCTTCTTATTCTCCACAATCTATCCCCGTGAGCTTGCAGGAAAGCGAATAATGACTACCAATCTTGCCCAGTGTATTTCGGGTGCTTTTGGTGGGCTCTTCGCATATGCTGTCCAGACGATGGGAACACGGCATGGGTTTGCCGCATGGAGATGGCTCTTCATCATTGAGTTCTGTCTCACAGTCGTCATCTGCGGCATTGGTTTGTTCTTCCTGCCGGGTGAGGTTGAGAAAGCATGGTTTCTGAACGAGGAAGAGAAAGAAACCATGCGGCTCAAGAAGGAAAGAGACTTTATGATTCGAGGCGAAGAGAAATTTGAGCGGAAGTGGATCAAAATTGCCCTAACTGACCCCTTTGTCTACCTCCTTGGCATAGCCTTCTTTACTTCCTCTGTCGCCATCAACGGGTTTGGAGTCTTCCTGCCTACCATCATCTACGGCCTTGGGTAAGGTCTCGCGCTGACGGTGCCTGACCTCTTCCGCTGACTGTTTTTAGTTTTGCTTCCCTAAAGGTGAATTATATGACCATTCCAGTGTACACCCTTGGTGCGATATCCCTGTCAATCCAGGTCTACTATTCCGACAAACTCAAGAAAAGGGCTGTTTTCATTGTCGCGTGTTGTGCACCGGTAGCTATCGGGTACCTAATGTGTGTTGGGTCCAAAAATGCCGACGTTGGCTATGCTGGCATGTTTGTCCTCGTCATAGGTCAGTCAGCTCACACTTGTCCAACGAATTCTTCTACTAACCCTAACCAGGGCTTTATCCCATCTCGACCTTAGCCGTAACTTGGATTACAACGAACTTAGCACCTGACTCAAAGCGTGCGATCGGTCAGCCGTTTGCCTACAGTTTGGCTAATGTATCGAATCTGGTGTCTGGCCAGCTTTATCCAAGTCAGCAAGGTCCTCGATATATCCCCGGGAACGCTATTTCAGCAGGTCTCACGGTCGTCGCTGGATTTCTCTATGCTTCATGCTGGTTTTTGCTCAGGCGAAGAAATGCTAAGAAGGCGAAGCTCATTGCTGAAGGGGCAACCACAAATGGAAAGGAAGGAGACCAGAGCCTTGACTTCAAGTACATCCTCTAAATGAGCTCTATACCACACACAACAGATTGGGATGGGTTACAACGATGGTCTGATTCGTCGGGGAGGGGACGAATGTGGAACGCCAAGGCTCAACGAGATGCTAATGACTTGTTATTTTTCACGTTGCGGCAGCTCTTATTTGCAAATTTCATGTTTTCATGTGGGTGGTCTAATTGGAAGGCTTGTAGTGATATGAGCCATGGTAGTCTGAGAGCAAGAAAGGTGACCAGAGTGAAAAGTGGCAGTCTCGACGCTAGAGACACTGCAGAGATTCAATTGACATCCTGGCTAATCGAGCGTTATCCCCATTAAGCGTCCTGTTACAAAGTTCTCGGTCACTGTAAGCTGCAATACCCCCATTGTCCGTGACTGATGCACGTATATTACAATATTCCTATGGAGGGACCTCCACTATTGGGGAAACAGACCCTTAATTTTCACCGTAATATAGGAGTTGCACAGAGGCTTTGCGCAGCCGTGGAACAGTTACTCACCATTGAGTATTTTTCGTGCTCCATCCAGATGGACGACCATGTACTTTTTTTTTTTCAAAGGTTGAGATGTGCCGTGTTGGCGGACTCTCGGTCTTGTTTCCAAGAAAGGGCATCGTATGCCAACCAATCTGAGATCTTGCCTACGCAAATAGACGGTCCTGGCATATACCACTTGGCGCGGGTATGGTACCAGATAGCAGTGAGGGCGAACTAATTGCAGCCTCCACGTGGCTTTTCTCGTGTGGCGGATCCTGACTCGAATTCGAGTATAAAATTGCCACGAGGTGTTGTCACGGCAAGCAAGGGATGCCCAATTTTCAACTTAGGGCAACACGACGAAACCGCCCAGTCAGCCTAAAGACATCAGAAGACAACAATGTGCGCAATACGGCTCTGTCGAATGCGATCACTCTACTGTTAACGAGCCCATCATCTTACACGGTGCCTTGGTCCTTATTCTTTCCAGCTGAGTGATTCCAACGTTTCGTATTGGGAGGCGTATGAGTTCAATGGCACGGTTATAGATGTGATTTCAAGGATTCACTTACTGATGACAACAACCTCGGGCGCGGTGATGACGTGATTCCCTTTTGTCATATGAGGTGAACAGTCAGCTCCTCTCGCCCAGAGGCGAGATGGCTTAGCCTGACGAAACAGCAAGCCTTACATCTAGCTTGTATTTTCCTCGACAAGCTCTTCGCAGGTAGTCTTCCAAGGCTTCGCCTTTTAGACTTTGCGTTCGAACCGGTTGTGGTTTTTATCCAGACAAAGACCTTGAGCGCGACCCGGTGGATGACGAGGTTACTGCGCTGGATGTTGGCATTTACACCTGCGGAGAAGGAACGCATGAGTCTCGCTGCCCATGACCTCTTTATGTCACGCGCACCAGATATCTGGACAGGGCGTATCTGAAATGGAGGGTGAATTACGTGAAATCTGATGATTCAAGCCACAAAAAGCACACGAGGCTGAGTTTTGCCGTAGGGCGCAGCTCGCTCCACCACGTTTAGTGTCTAAGTATTATTGGTGGACAACCCGATGTTCTAAACAGGCGATGTGGCCTATTTCCTTGCAACCATCCGCGGTACTACTACGAATAAGCCTGGTGGGCGCCTTGTGCTATCCCGAAGACATGTCTAAATATCCCTCGGCTGCAGGGGTGCCGGGCCGCGATGAGTATTTCTGTAGAAAAGGAAGTTCGCTACTGCTGATGATAGCAATCTTGTATATTCCATGCATAGTGCTTGCTCAAAAACCTGGGGCGAGCGAGTAATTGGCCCATGTCCACAAGATCGCGGTTTGCTTCGACTGGTTTGTTCGTTCCAACACCGTTGTCTCTAATACAGGAGATTAACTCATCCAGGATTTTTCTACCCGAAATACTAAGTAGTAAGCTTAGTCAATGGGATTAGCACTGTATTAACTCACTATGTTAAGCTTTCACTGCCGTAGACATTCGATCTGCTGCTATTACTGCTTGTCAGCCAGGTTTCAAGGGCATGATGCTGGAACTCACCTCATTAAGGGTCAATGGTGCCTCCACAAAATAGTAGCCGAGTCTACGGGAGACTTTGAAACTGGCGACATTGTGCCCGCTAGAAGGGTTCAACACCTCTAACAGACTTTCTAGTCGTTTTCTGTCGATATCGTAGCTAGGGATTTGTTGAGGCTTCCTTGTATCTGTCTTGGTAGAACTCATGTCCACAGAATTGCTGATGCGATTCGCATCCAAGAGTGTTTTCAGATTGAGCTTAGAGTGTTGATATCATGTGGACTGGAGTGATAATGACAAAGAGAAGGAAACGTGAGAGAGAAAAGCAACGGAGGAAGGCTCGCGATACTTGTAAGAGCGAGAAGTGGCGGAATTCGGGCAGCTCGCCGAACCGGTGAATTTCTGCTCACCCTGCCTCCAGACACCTGCCAAACGTCAAAGAAGTCACCCTAACACATCTCATAAGTATCCGTACTTATGAAAGCGCTCCCGCCCCCTTGGGCGCGTACAAGAATTTGGGCGACAAGAATTCGGGCGACAAGAATTTGGTGTACTCAGATCTCAAATGCCCGACCTAATAAGATAGGCTATCGGTGCCAGGCTTTTGTGTGACTTCTAATCAAATTACCGTGCGTGATATCTAGACTAGGCGACATATCAGGCAATGTGTTCGAGACTGAGAGGAACAGAGGCTTTGAAGATCCCAGGGTCCCGTTGGGCTCCCATCTGCGTGCAGAAGTTTCGTGCACGGCGATCCATTGGGCCTTGCGTCCACGATCCAAGCAGGGCGCAGCTGGGTCCACGGACCAAGCCGTGCCCAACGCGACTTGCATAATTTCTAGCCTCTTCCTCAGACACCCTTTCACGATGTCTAGGCTGGTTATTGGCCATAACCCATGGCTGTCCAGAATGATGTTCGTGAATCCGACTAGGAGAGTTCTCTGCGGCAGAGTCACGAGCATTCTACCAGCTACTCATTGCGCAGCAGGGTTTCTGCGCCGGCTGCCTATATCGTATAGCTGGCTGAGGCTTACCTTTCCCAAGATGCTGGCCAGGTCCAGCTGAGAATCTTGACCAAGCAGCATGTTCGAGCGATGGAGGGTGCAAAACTAGTATCCGCACCATCAGGGCTGCGGCTCAATCGCTCCGGCGACCCTGAACAAGGACAAGAATTTCCCGCCCTAGTGAGCCTCCGGTATGTGCATTTGATAACTGAGCTGGCCCGATTTCATCATGTACGCCTGGTCGTGGAGGGAAAACCGTGCTTAGCACAAGTTTTCCGGGGAACGAAGGATCAAAAATGTCAGTGTTTTTCGCACCCAACGCAAGCGGTTAATGAGCGCCAGTTATCTTCGGAGTTTCGCTGACCGTAAGACATTGCTAAACCACTCGGACATCTTAGTTAATTGCATCTGGTCCTTACTCGAACTGCACTAAATATCGGCTCATGTCTTAAATTTCGTGTCTTGCTTCGATAGTTCAGGTTGAGAGATCTCAGCCCACTGCCTATTCAATTCTGGTGGCACCTGCAATACAAGGACACCAGACATTTTTGTAGGTCTCCCACCGTTGGCATCACTTTCTGACGTATCAGATTGCACATATCTTCTTAGTTTCGTCGAATTCAACAATTGAAGGGAGAAGAATTCTTAGGCTTTGCGTCAGGAACTAATATCCCAGCACTGCTCATCGACTCCCATATGGCTTTTCATCGGGCTATCCAAATACATGGGCTCAATAGTGCGAGGGCATATCTCTTCCAGAGACGAGGTCTACTCCTAAATTCAGCCGACACACCATCTCATCCTAATTCACGCAATGGGGCGGCGAGTTGGCTAATTTAGCTAGCTTACATTGCTGATGAAGGTTAGAAGACTGTAAGCACACGGCGCCCCCGATGGCAATTCTAACAAAGCAGTTGCTGATGCAAATCGAGGGTAAACAAGCAATTGTGCATTATTTGGAGGAAGGGGGCCTACTTATGAGCGAGCTTGAAGGCAGGCAGTGTCTTAAATAACTAGGGGATGTGATCACTAATCTGCTAGAAACGGTCGATTCAGCTCTCGATGTGTGCTCTGTGTAGGGAACATCCAGCACCAAATTGGTCAAGGCGGAGAGCAGGGGGGGTTCTCAAATACGTGACCGGATCACTGACAAGCTCCGTTCCCAAGTGCTTTGCAGAAAAACAACGAGATTCTCGTAAGGCTGAGGTGGAGACAGCGGCATTCTCGTGGCGACGATCACGAGATGGGCAGACAACAGCAGTTGCGACACTGATGAATGGTAAAAGATAAGTACGGAGTTCTCTTACCTATTGCTACAGGCTTCACCAGTCAGCGCCTCCGGGTATAGGAAGGAACAAAGGCAGCTGGCGGAAATAACGGACGCGGTCGTGTGTTGGCTCGTGGCTGTTATGCAGAACAACTTGCAGTGGGCGCAGGCCTAGTGCCGATTCTTTTGCATGATCACATTCCGCTAGACGCTTTCAAGTGAACTAGAACTAGAGTGCCCTGTCCATGCCCATTTCCCCCTATCAGCCCAAATCTGGGAAGCGAAGTGTGTTCAGCTCAACTCGTTTGTCTTGATAGGGCAAATCTAAGTTGACCTTGTGTCACACCGATCCAACACCATGCGCACATATCCCAGAAAGGGCGAGGCTCACAGTTTGCAGCAACATAGCCCTCAGGCTAATATGGCGAACATGGCTCAAGCCTTTGATTGCGGGCCATGCGGCTCTGCGGGCTCTTGGGTGGGCATCCCCAGCAGGCGCCGTACTTATTCACAGCCTGCTTGTGCTTCGAAGCACTTTTGCGCCTTGACTTTGCACGATGCATTCTATTCTCAACCATGTTGACCACCGTCAAGAAGTTGTATAGTCGAGTAAAACGGAAGAGTCGGTCCATCTTCCGAAAGCCTATTGAAAGTAAGTGGCACATATATTTTCGAATGATCGAATTTTACGCTGAAAACACCCAGTCTCGCCAGGAAACGCAACCGCAAAGGGTTCCAAACTCGACCAGACACCCATAAATGCCGATTACGTCGTCGCTAAAGCTTCTCGGGAAGACAAAATTTCCCCCACGAGCCGGCACCAGAGCAGCGCTCCTCTTCTGTCTCCCTCTTCTTCAAAGGTCGTCTCCACCGACCTACCACAAACTCCTCAACGACCGGGAACCGCACTTGATCCAACATCCAACAAAGGCCAAACCCAACACAAACAGGTTGCAAATTCTGAGCAGGCGTCGCTACCTCACAGCCTTGCAGACAGCGATATGGTGGGCGATTCCTCCAGTCATGCGGCGCCTGGGCAGCAGCGCACTCGCAACCCAGAGGTCACGGTTCAGCCTCCCACCGCACCTCCCACTAGAGCGAACACCATGGAAAACATGCTCAAGGAGAACAATAAAGCCAATCCACTCCCGCGTCTCTTCAAAACAAGTCTCTCAAGACTACAAGTGCCCAGTAGTCGAGCTTCATCGCCATCTAGACCGCCGTCGAGTCCTCAGCCAAGGAGTCCTCCACCTGAGATAACTTGGGGCGTTCAGAACGATACCATTTTCCCCAAGACGATCTGTGTTATCAGGAATCTCACCTTTGTGGGGGAAAAGGTCTGGTCGTGGCCATTCAGAAACGACAAAATCAAAGATTTTCAGTGGACAGAGCCCGAAAATTACAAACAACTGGTCCCAGATGGGTTCATGAGCAAGCTCCAAGACGCTGAAACGGAGCTGAAAACACAAGATATCTATCTTCGCTACGGTACATGTCAAGTCAAAGGCCCAAGCGGCCTCGAATATGATAGTCCAGTATCGATTGTGAAGGACCACGAACAATTGAGCGAAAACGCGATCCGAGCCATCTGTGATTTCATATCGAAGCATCCTTATCAGCACTTCGACCTCAAAGTATATTGGGACTATGGATCCGCACAGATCAAGGCGCCAACTGCTAAGCAAATAGAAGACCATCTTTATCCTATTTCCTATGCCGCGATGATTAAAAAGGAGATGGAAAAGAAGTTGCAAACAAACTTTGAAAATCTCTCGTACATCCCGCGCCGCGACCTAGACGTGTTCTTGCAACGTTCCGTGATCGAAAATGTTGTCAAGGAGTGCAAGAGCCTTCAACTGGACGAAGAGTCGCGGAAGCAGTTCATCACAGATATTCAAAGCCTCGCGCCAAAATTGTTTGCGATCTGTGTCTACCGTGGTTCGGATATGGCTTTTCTCGAACACTTGATGAGCGAGTCCCATCGCTGCCAGGATACACCAGAGCGCCGCCCAAAAGTGAATATGGTGTGCAACAAAGACTACTGCACAAGACATGAGATCCAGGAACTTGTCAGATGTCTACCTATTTTCTTTGCTGAAAAAATCTCCCGGAACTACCGGCATTCAGAGCTCTCCCCTGTCCAGGTCCTGCCTTTACATGATGTCGGTGACGAGGACTCAGATGGCCGTGCAACGCGCAAAGTTTTGGGGAAGGGCGCATTTGGTAAAGTCTTCGCAGTCAAGATCAATCTCGCGCACAACGATGGGGATGCCAGGCTAGATGCTAGGAGTAGTGGGATGTCGTACGAGCCGCTCGTGCCAGCCGCAGGCTATGAGAGTCCTGATCAACAGTTTGCTGTCAAACAGTTCTCTAGCGAAACAGCATTCAACCAGGAGAAGGCAATACTTGGGTACTTCGCTAAATACCCACATCCACACATTGTCTCACACCTTACGAGCTGGACCCAAGGCAACTCTTACTATATCCTGTATGATCTAGCGAGATGCAGTTTGCGGACGTACATTACAATGGTAAAACCGGTGGGGTTCAGTAAGCCCCATGTCCTCTGGTTTCTCCGCCAACTCGAGGGTCTGGCCAAGGCAATTGGCCATGTACACCACTTCAAAGTACCCTCTTTAGGTGATCCAACGCCAGAGGTCTCTCTTGGTCGCCATAATGATATCAAACCCGACAACATACTGGTCTTCGAAAGAGCTCCAAATGAAAATCCGTCCTTCAAGATCGCAGACTTCGGACAGGGCGTTTTCGTGAAATCCCAGGGAGAAATTTCTTCTAGGCAAACCGAGCACGTGCGTGGCACGGAGACATACTGGGCCCCCGATCATCACAAGTATGAGAAGGTGTCACGACCGTTTGATATGTGGGCTCTAGGTTGCGTATATCTTGAGTTGGTACTTTGGCTTTTCCGCTACTTTCAGGATGAGAAAAATGATGAGGACAACGACAAGCCAGGCTTCGCAACTCGCCGCCAAGATTTCCCAACGTACCAATCATCACAGGGTAAAGACGATCGATTTTGGGTGCTCACTGGACCCAAAGAATACGCATTGAAACCTGGGGTTCGAGAGATTATGGAAGAACTCAAGAACAACTACTGCAAAGAGATGCCCGCATTCCTCGCGGTTCTCAGTGCCATCGACGGACTACTATGCCTCGAACCAAAGAAACGACTAACTGCCGACAAACTCATGGTTATCATGTCATCTATTGTGTCAGAAGCAGCAGGCTCTCTTAACCAAAACCCATCCTTTTACGAGAGTCGGTATCAAACGAACATCGGGAGATCCGACCTTTCGGACAAGCCGTGGACCGAGATCATCGAGCACGATGCCAACGAACACTCACCCGTCAGTGGCTCACCTAGCTTTGAGCAGGGCCACAGTCGCTCGAGTTCCATGCGCCGCAGAGAAATCTCAGATTTGACCTCAGGCTCCAAGGGCCACGCAGATCAACCATTGCCGCCTGGTGATGTTGGTGACTTGGACGAAGATCTGGAACGCATCCGCGCCGACATCCAGCCATATGGGCAGTCCCCAACTCTCCCGGCGCATGCGCCTAAACCTGAATGAAACCAACCGGCAATTCCAGGAAACCATTCTCAGTGGCGAGCACGATACACTGTACTCTCGACGGCCTGGTGAGCGATCGAGAAGCCCCATCTCACCATTCTCCTTTTGATGTATTCGTTAGTTTTGCGTAGCAGTGTAGCAGCACACCTTTACCTAGGCTACAGCGGTCTAACCTTTCAAATTAGTACTGCTTCCAAGGGAAACCACGGTCTATTTCACACCGGCCGTGAATTTTGTGCATCGGAATGGGATGCTTTAACGAAGGAAATGAACAAAAAGCCGTTGTGCGTCGGATCCGCACCGGCATGTACGTGTGAGATATAGAGATACCCCCCTGGCGCTAATCTGGCGCCTCTGATTTTTATTTTTCTGGCGTGCGGGGGTCATCAGGATCATTTTCCCCCGCCAATTAATACCCATAAACCTATGATTACTTACCCTACACCGATTATGTATGTATGTATTATGCTATGCAAACAAAGTGTCCTAGCTATGCCGTCGATGTTTGAATGAGAGTGGGCGAATGATGATAGGATATCAGAAGACGTTAGGCGTAAATTGTTCCCCCCCCCCAACTTGAGGGGTGGGAAAGAAAGCAGGTTGGCAGGTGTGAGTGTGGTGAAATAGATGAGGTTAGGGGTAAATTATACGTTCTGGTTGGGTCTAGGCGGACAAGGCTGAGAAACCATTGCCCAACCAAAACATGTCACTTAAATATGGAAATCAAGCAATGGTGTAATTACGATTCACTTATTATAAAGTATAATTACTATTAGTATCCCGCCGAGTCCCCATCTAAACGCCAGAGCTACATGCATGCCATGCCATTCCCAGATTCTCGTCTCACGCCCAACCCCGGCGCCGCTTCCCTGGGCATCCCCTAGTTGATTGAATCCCGTGCATATCAATCAATACCTCAACCACAAATACTGATGCGGCCTCAGCTGCACGCCCGCATCCCTGAGGTTGACCATATACCCTGACGCCAAGTCCCTCGCCTCCACAGGCATGCCCATAAATCGATCCCTCCCGATCCACTGCGGCGCGTCCGAGAAATTACACAGACACAGGACGGTGGAGCCTCCGCCGGGGCGCTGATAGCCAAGGATGGCCGGGTTGCCCGTGAAGAAGCCGACCGCTCGGCCGCCGGCCAGTTCGTCGGTGGACTTGCGGAGCTGGATGAGACGCTTCATGCCCGCGTAGATCTGGCCGGGGATGGTGGACGGGTCGTGGCGCTCCGAGTAGCGGGATTCCGGGTACCAGGGGCGATTCACCCAGCGGGAGTCGTCCATCTTCGCCGCGTCGTGCAGGTAGCTGTAGTCGTTCAGCTGGCCCACCTCGTCGCCCAGGTAGATCAGCGGGATGCCGCCCGTGCTCATGGCAATAGAATACGCGAGCAGGATCCGGTCGATCGCGTGGTCCTGCATGCTTTCCAGGCCGGCCAGTGATGCCGTTGTCCCTGAAATCCGACAGTCGCCTGTCCTTGGATTGTCCTGAAACGGCACGCCCCGCGCGAAGCTGCCAGGGTGTCGGTTGACGAAAAATGCGTTCAGGAATTTGCGGTGGTTGATCCCGTTCTTGCCCAGCTCAGCGGCGTCCTCGTCGGAGAATGTCCACCCGATGTCGTCGTGCGACCGCACGTAGTTCACCCAAGCGCAGCCACGCGCGATGTTGTGGCGTCGCTCGATGGCTTGTGACAGCATTGACGTGTCGCGCGTCGCAAGCGCTTCCCATGTCAGTGCCATTTGCAGTGGGTTGTAGGAGAGCTGGCATTCGTAGCGGTCGATGTATTGCACGACGAAATCCGGGTGGACGATCGCTTCGGATTTGAAGAGCACGGAGGGTGCGGCGATCCTGCAAAGTGCGTTGAATGCGCGCAGCAGCTTGTGCACTTCCGGAAGGTTCTCGCAGTCTGTGTTCATCTGCTTCCACATGAATGCCACGGCGTCCATGCGGAAGAAGTCCACGCCGACGTTCGCTAGGTACAGCATTTCCGCGGCCATGGCACGGAAGACCGTCGGGTTGGAGTAGTTGAGGTCCCATTGGAAGTGGTAGAAGGTCGACCACACGAAACGGCCGTCTGCGAGCTGGATGAAGGATCCTGGGTGGTCGTCTGGGAAGATTTCTCGGGTGGTGCGCTCGAAGGCGGAGGGAACGTTGCGGTCCGGGAAGATCCAGTACATGGCTGAGTGCTCTGGGTCGCCTTCTGCGGCTTTCTTGGCCCAGCGGTGCTCATTGGAGGTGTGGTTGAATACCAGGTCAAGCACGAGACTGATGCCGGCTTTTCTCAGTTCTGTGGCTAGCTCTTTCAACTGGTTGATATCGCCGAGCTGCTCCTGCACTTCTCGGTAGCTTGATACTGCGTACCCACCATCATTGAGTGGTTGCGGGGCCTTGAACAGCGGCATCAGATGTAGATATGTCAATCCTAGCTCTTGGAAGTAAGGAATACGGTCCTTGATGCCGGACAGATCCTTGGCATATCGATCGACGTAGCAGACGCCTCCCAACATCTGGTTGGATAGGTACCACTCGGGATCCAGCTCGCGTTGTTTGTCCAGCTTCTGCAATTCCGGATCTCGCTGCCGCCAGCTCTTACCACACATTGTGATCAGATCGACCAACTGATCCAGACAGTCATGCCTGTATCCATATAATTCAGCAAAGATAGCAAATATTGTTATAAAGTTCATGTCAAGTCTTCCAAAGAAATCCTTGTCTTTGAGTATCTGAGCTCCATCTTCAGTCTTCTGTAGTTCTTGGAGAATGTAGGCCTTTGCCGCCCGTGCTTGTTGGTCTATGGACAACGAGGCCATGAGGATGGAGCAAAAGAGAACAGGGATCAAGCTAATCGACAATGCAGGTAAACAGTCGGCTCAGTCTTCGTTTAGAGAGCGCAGGTAAAGGAAGAGCTTGGGTTGAGCAAGTCCAGATGACAGAGCTCTGGACGAGCACCGACTTTTAACTTCCACAGGCATTTTAGAGCTCATTTTCGTAGCTTCGCTCGTAGATACTACCCCACCTTTTGTAGCTCATCCTAAGGTTCAGGTGTGCATCATGGAGGAGGCTCAAGCGGCGGATGGACGCTTAAACTAACAGACGTTGTTGAGACGGCTCTTCTCTCGGCCAAATATGTTTTTGCTGTAAGAAAGGCCGAGCAAGCGAGGAATTGCTAGGTTACCTAGGTAATTTTGCTTCTCTTTTTTCCCTCAGAAGAACCCATGCGATGAGAAATCTGAAGAAGTGGACTGGAGTGCATTCATCATGGGGCCTACCAAGTGCCTTCTCTATTCTCATGATCGATTGAGGGAGGGATCATTTTTGCGGGGTAGTTAGATGGCTTGTAAAGTTAACGACCGAGCGGTGGGCGGGCACCTTACGCACAGCTTTGAGGAAACTTTTAGCAAGCCAATGCAGCGAAGAGGGGTAGACATCAGCAGATCGGTGCCGAGGAGCTATCTCATTCCTCCCGCAATCGTAACTGGTGGAATGAGGCCCGAAGTCTGGAACAGATCTTGCAGATCGAGTGCGGGCGTGCCTGAAGGCCCAGTACTAGTAATAGTAAGATGCGTGGCTGCAACCTGCATGCATTGTGCGACACGCTTACTCCTCCGTACCCACCAATACGTCCAGTGGGCTCAAAAAGCGGAAGTCTGGCTTTGTTAATACTCCTTCTACATGCCCCCCCTCTCCCCCACTCTATAACGGCATCGTATGTTGGGTCTTCTGCGAAACGCGATGTGAAAGGTGAACGATGGATTAACTATGAACACAGGTACTAATTCTATCGAGTCTTGGAATTTATCAGTAATGCAGTGGCGGATATCTGAGCTCATGTGCCCCTTCTTCACTGTGAAAACTCCAACTCCCCTGACCGTTGGCTAAACATTGGCTTGAAAAAACAAAACAAAAAGAACGCTCCTATCAATCACTCATTTGAACATGCTCTTTTCTTTGCTCGAACCCCCTTGGCCAGAATGACTCAATTTGTACAAGCTTTGCCGCCTTTCTTAGAAGGCCGCAACCGCAACCGCAATCGCTTGGCTGTCGCTGTGGCTGATGCTGACGTTGACATTCTTCACACCGGCCTCATTTGCTGCTTTCAGTGCAGCACCATGGAGAGCAACCTTAGGGGCTCCATTCTCGTCACTGAGAATCTCAATGTCGTATAATGGGGCTCCAGCACCCTTGCTGCACACACCTAGCGACTTGAAGACAGCCTCCTTTGCACTCCATCGGCCAGCAAAGGATGCTTGTGGAGATGCGGCCTTGTTGCAGTACGCTCGCTCTTTCTCAGTGAAATTCCTCTCCACAAAGGTCTCGTTCTCGATATTGACAGCGAGAATATCCTCGACGTCAACGCCAACCTTAGACCCTTCCGCAGCAGTTGCTTTCGCGAGTGATTCAAGCATAGCCTTGGTCTCCACGGCCCCGGCGCTTGGGCTTTTCTTGGGCGGAGCGGGCCTGTAAGTGAGTTCACCAGACTTCTTGTCAGCGACAACTCTTTGATCCGGGTTCAAGAAGACCTTCTGCATGATGTCATCGGCATATGGTGCGTCTGTCTTGGCGACAAACAAGGTGTTGTTGATCATGCCGTTATGGAAGTATCTGTAAGCCCTCTTCTGTCTTGCCTCGACCTTGGTCTTGTAGCGCTGGAACTCAGCTTCATCCAAGGTAGCGAAGAGATACTTGGGGTGAATGCCAATTGCCTGGGCACCCTTCTGACCGAAACCGAAGGAGGTTACTGAGAAAGCCTTGACGCCATCAGTCTGGAGGGAGCGGCTAGGGTAGACAATGTAATCGAATTTCTCCATCACTTGGTCAACGTTGTCGGCATTCCGATTGCCAGGTACGAGACCACTGTTGAGGACTTGCAAACATCCGTTGAACATCCAAGCACCTGCAGCACCCTTGGGGTGACCAGTCAAGTATTTTTGGAAAATGCCCAACACAGCATTGCCCTTCTTGCGGCCAAGATGCTTCATCTGTTGGCAGATCACATCGGATTCGTTCTTGTCGTTGGCAACGGTAGAAGTTCCATGGAACGACGCAACATCGAGATCATCAATTGTAAGACCCCACGTGGCAAGGGCACCACGAAGAGGAGCAATTGTAGAGTCTTGCTTCCAGAAGTTGTTGCCCAAGCTGAATTGTGCTTCCTTTTCTTGCTTCTTGGCTTGAAGTTCGATATGAGCTGCACGTTCCTCCATGTATTCGGACTCGTTGAAGCCGAAGCCAACTTGTGACTTCATAGCTGCAACTTCTTCGTGGAGGTACAAAAGCTCGGACTCCTGCCAATTCTTGATAGCCTTTCTCCTCAGGTCAAGCTGCCTCTTGCGGTAATTGATATCAAGAAGGGGTGATGGGTATTTACTAGGGTTCTCACGAGCAGTGGTGAGGACACCCTGACCTGGCGCAGGCACAGATCGGCCAATCTTGTCTGTGGCGGTGGTGGTAAGACCAAGAATACCATAGATAGGTGTACCCATATCCAAAGCAAGACGAGCTGACATGATAATTTGCATACCGCAGCCCTGGGACTCCATGAAACCATTGCGAGTGGTCGTTGTTGGTCGTGACATTTCCTTTGGTGTGCGGCCATGAGCAAACTCGTCCTCGGCGTTGCTGGTAGCCTTCATATTGGCAAATTCGTAGGAGCCTTCCTCTTGGAAGTCATCGAACCCACCAACAAAGCAGACACGAGCCTTGCCTTCGACGATAGTCTCGTAGCCAATGTCAATGGATTCGACAGCAGTGGCACAAGCACCAACCGGGGTCTTGATAGGACCAGTAGAGGACAAAAGCAACATGTTCACCCATGCCGCCATGGTATTGATGAACGACTCTTGCAGAATATCCTTCTGCACAGGCTTGTCCATGAATCGATCCTTGTACATGCCACGAAGGGCGGTAGTACCGCCAATGCCTGACCCAACACAGTTGCCGACCTCAGAAAGATGTACGTACTTGTAAAACTCATATGGATCTGTGATACCTGCGGCCAAAAGTGACTCAACAGTGCAGACCAGGACAAACAAGGTGACTTGGTCAACTTGGGAGATGATATCGTCGGGGATACCGTAGTGTTTGGCATTCCAACCAGTTGGGATCTGTCCCGCAACAAGACGATCGAACTTGAGTGCCTTGGGGATGAGTAGGGTGGCGCCCTTCTTCAGGCGAACGGTAAACTCGCCAGATTCGAGTTCGAAGATCTCCACCTTGTCTCCGTGTTGACGCTTGAACTCCTCAGCGGTCTCCTTGGAGGCTTCGAATTGGTCAAGGTCTTCCTCAATCTGAATTTCCTGGAGAAGTTGCTTCTTCTTAGGGTCGTAACCATTGAACAATTCAGGTTCAATGAGACGAATGCCAGAATGTTCAAGGATCTCCTTCTCATACTTGGCTTTGACATCTTTGTCATCGACGGGCTCGTTGGTCTTGGCGTCAACCCAGCCGGAATATGCTTTGCCCTTAAGAGGACCGTTGTGGTTCTTGATGAGGCCAGTCATCCAAGCCATCTCGACGCACCCTTCCAAGGAAAACTTGCCATATGCCTCCATTTCCCATCGAGTACGAGAGTTACCCCAGGGGCCGACTTCGGAAAAGCCAGTGACAACAACAACTTTGTCAAGATCAACCATGCCCTTGAGGCGAGCGTTGAGGGGCTCGACATCCTGCTTCCAATCTGGGAGTTCGGGGAATTGGAATTTGATGTTTGCTCGGGGTTCGATAGTAACTTTCTTGTAGAGAGCTTCACTGTCTTCGCCGTTGACGACCTTATTCTCAAGCGCAGTCTCTTTGGTAACGGCCTGGCGAATTGCGCTAGTCTCCATGATCTCTGCACGAAGCTTGCTCATCAACTCTTTCAGATCGGGCAAGAATTGGAGGCCACCGTTCAAGTCCGCAAAGACAGGCTCGGTCTGGCAAAGGTCGACGATTGCCGGGGACATCAAGCCAAGCAAATTGAAGGCCATTTCTTGTTGAGAGAAGGTTCGGACACCATACTTCTCAACTCCATCCGCGACAACGTTGTTACCACTCATGAGACCAGTTCCACGCGTCCAGCCAATTACAGCACCACAGATGGTGAGGTAGTCACCCCAACTCTCAGAGTACCATCGGTTGAACAAGGTTTCAAGAGCAAGTTTTGATTCCGAGTATAGACCGTCGTTTCCGAATGTACCGTGGTTGGGCGAGAGGGGCAACATGACTTGTGCTGGACGGGTGTTGAATCCATTCTCGAATTTCTTTGACTTGACGGAACCAAGGAGGCGGACCAGATTGGTCAACATAATGCGGTGAGCCAACTCAGATTTGGAATCAATGCTGTCAATCTCACGGCCGTTCTCAGGGATGGCAGCAAAGGGAATGATAAAGTCGAGGTCCCATCCGAGTCCTTTCTTGGTGTCATAGATGTACTCGATGAGAGCCTCAACATCTTGCTTACTGCCCTGGTTGAAGGGAACAACCACCAGTTGAGAGCCGCGACCACCAAAACGAGCATACATAGATTGATAATACTCGGTGACCTCGCGGGAGTATCTGCTGGTTGTGACGACAACTTTAGCACCACCACTAATGAGGCCTTGCAGAACTTCGGCACCAATGGATCCCGCGCCAGCACCAGTCATCAGAGCCATCTTGCCCTGGAAGGTGAGTCCAGATTTGGCTGCCTTCTCGAGCTCCTCGAGGTAGACGCCCGTGAGCTTCTTGCTGTAGTCCCATCCGTGCTCTTCCTTCTTCTTGAGGTGCAAGAAGGGGATGGTTTCAGTCTTGCCTTGCTTGACAGTGCCATTCATTGTAGCACGGGTCAGAGAACTATTGCGACCGGGCTTCTTCACGTCACCATTTTCCTGTGGCATGATATGTGATTCGTTCATGGCCAAGGTTCGGATGACATCCTTGTAAAGAGTGTTGAATTGAAGTTGAGAAGACTTGGAGAGCTTGTGTTGCTTGCGGATCAACTTGTAAACATTGCGGAGATCGTTCTGGACCTTGGTACGGTTGCTGTATTCTGAGATCTTGCCACCGTCTGCCATCTCACGAACGTAGTGTTCAAGCTTACGAGCGCTCTGCCGTGGGACCTCCTGGTAATCGAGGTTGCCTCGCGCGTCAACCGTGGTCTGAGGTCCAGAGGGGATTGAAACATCCTTGTACACAGGTGCCTCATTGAGGACATCCTTGCAGTTCTCAATGAGCTGCTCACCCAATTCCTTGGCGAGTTTATATGTCTCTCCACGCTCAGTAGGACAATTATCGATATGATATTGCATATACTCGATCAAAGTGGGGTTGGATCTGTTCATGATGCGAATACATTGGCTGACAATCTCTCGGTCGACTGCCTTCAGACGACCAAAAATGATGTCATAGTACATGCTGAGAGCGTCTTGGCGCGCCCAATTCCAGGATGAATCATATACACGAGCCTTGAGGGTGCTGAACGAAGGCTCAATTCCAGCAGCGTAGAATTCTCCGTGTTCGACATTCCAGAGATCAAGTTGGGCCTGTAGAGCTTTGTTGTTCTCTTGGGAGCCGATGAAAGCCTTGTCACCAGAGCGAAGGTCCATCTTCAAATAGCGAGCGAACAGCTCCAGTTGCTGCTTGAAGAGAGCGCGTTGATCTTTGGTCAAGGCATCGATGGCAGCTGGGTCCATCATCATACCTGCACCTGCGCCACCAGCAGCGCCACCCGCAGCTTGGGCGGAGGAGAGGCTGACGCCAGCAATAGAGGCATACTTCTGGGCAACATCACCAAGGTATGTTTTGGCGTCGTTCTCCGAGCCCAACCGAGCGGCGGGCTCCATGGTCAAAGCAAGTAGAAGTGCACCGTCTTGTCGACCAGGACCAAGGCCAAATGTAGTCTCCAAGTGTTTCCTGACAGCTGTGATGTTGAAACCACCGGGCATTTTCGAAGAAACTAGACGAGCAATAAGGGATTGTGACTGTTTGCCCAATTGGCCGTTGAATGTAGACTGCATGGCGGCACCCAATTCGTCCAGAGGTGTGTCTTCTGGCTTTTCGGGTGTGGAACCAAATTCCTTGCCGAGATCGCCCAAGATCTCATTCTGAAGGGTGGACTTGCCGCCAACCAAGTCTTTTATAGCTTTGCTGAGAGGTATATCTGTGAGCGATTTCTTCAGTTTCTGAGCGACCAAAGCTCTGAGAATGTCGACAGCGCCAACGGGGGCATCAGCGACGGCAGCGGCTGGACCTGCGCTGGCGGCTGGTGCAGGAGCTGCAGCTGCAGCGGGTGCAGCTTGGGTTGGTGCTGCAGCGGGTGCAGAAGAGGAACCTTCGGCAGCAGCTGGAGCAGGCTCATCTTCCACAGGATCGACATCGTAGTAAATCTCCTTCAAGTCTTTATTATATGCCAAAACTGATCTCTGGACGGAGGTGGCTGCGTCGTATGCTTCGTATTTCGAGGCCAGCGTTCTCTTTGCCATTCCACCCAGAGTGTCCGCAGGACCAATCTCAACTATTCTCTCGGTTCTATTCTTCTCGAGAATGACATCTTGGGTCTCAATCCACCTGACCGGAGAGGCAAACTGGTATGCTAGCAGCTCAACAAGGAGCGTATGGGCGAGCTCCTGCTCGATTTCGGGACGCATTGTGGCAGGATGCGGATTAGAGGGTTGGGGATGGTGAGGATGTTCGATATACAGGTCGGGGCCCAATGCTGAATGAAGTGAATCAGAGCAAAGGGCAAATGTGTAGCACAGGTGGGAGATAGAGAGGGGACTGTGCGATTGTGCAAGTGTCGTGTACAAACCCAAGGCTTGAACAGATTTCGATAGATGATCGGAAAGAAGGAGTGAGTGAGTTGGAGTGGGTGGGGAGCGTAGTAAGTGAAGGAAGTTGGTGTCTGATGAAGGGTTCAGGTTTTCGGAAAGAACACTAATCAATCAGTACAAACTTCCAAGACAGATTGACGGACAAGAGGGTTGGATTGATATGGTCCCAGAAGAGGACAAGCGGGAAGGTGAGGATAATGCAAGCTGCAGCGAGAGATGGTTGGGAAGCACTTCAGTGTTTGGTATGGCGGAGTGGAAAAAAGTTTCAATGGACGGGGGTGCTGGGGATGCGCGTTATACGCGGTGGGCTTTACAATCTATTTCACGGGTGAGTAGGGCGGTCTACCGTGGTGTCACGTGCTTACAAGGCAGTGCCTGACCCGTCATTTCAACCGTCCGGGCGGCTGTTCCTGTTGAGAAAAAGGTGGAGAGCTGGCCTGGGCTGGCAACAGAGACCCTGGCCCGTGGCACCCCCGCCAGAATCTAACGACTTGCACGACGTGAGACCCAGGCTCTTCCGCTTGGGTCCTACTATTTTGCCCGAGGCAAAGACCGAAATACTCCGCCAAGGGCTTCCATCCCCCAGCGTGAGGACACTGTATACAAAGAACGGCGCATTTAATGCCTAGGCACCAACGGCACCTATTAATTACTGACCATACGAAGTACGGCGTCTCAACAGTTTCAACAGCGTATCTTGCTGCCTGTGTTTAGTCGCGGTCCCAAGTGCCTAGGGTGCTAGTAAGATCCCTCTCTGGTATTCCAATCTCGCTGTCAGAAGGCCTGGAGGAACAGGTTGGGATGATGACGCTGTTAGTGCCACCGTCCCTGCAGCAGCGCCGCCGCCGCCTCGAGCCCACCACTTTTTGGTTGGATTCTAGTCCCTTCATGGGGAAATTCGTCGCCCCCCCATTGGCCGCTTAGGGCAGCACCCCTGTCCTTTCGGCAGGTCTGACGGCCGCCCGGAAAACTTCTTTGAATTCAACAAGCGTTGCTCCAACTTTCAATCGCCCGCTTTTTTTCGTATGAGGTATCAACCAAACAATCTTCGGCCTTGCTGTCTTGCTGAGTGCTGCGTACTCTCGTACTGATTCTGTCGCAATAACTAATCCTCAATTCTACATACCTATACTCCAGACTTCTCTATCTCATTCATCATTTCCCTCCGCTACACCCCCCCTCCTTCTTACTCTCAAGTTGCTTGGACACACACAGTGCTCTGTCCTATTGCTATATACTGCTCCAACACATAACGAGAAGAGCTCTTTCCCTCATTACAGCATTCCAACACACCCTCACAGACATCCTCAGCGACCCAAGTGGCATTAGCTTGCTCACTTTCTACTTAACCTCCTCCTCCTCAGTCGCTATACACGTCCATCAGCCATCATGTACTCAGGTGGTGCGACGGGTACTCACACCCCTCGATCCTCCCAGAATCTGAGGCCTCTCATTCTCACTCATGGCTCCCTCGAATATGCCTTCCTGATACCCACCGCCCTCCATTTCCAAGCATCCCAGCTGAAAGATGCCTTCAATGCTTCTCTGCCCGAACCCACAGACGAATTGGCTCAGGACGATGAACCCTCATCTAATGCCGAGTTGGTCGCCCGTTACATTGGCTTCATTGCCGCTGAAGTCGATGATGACGAGGAAGCCGCCGGCTTTGTCGAGGTTTTGAAAGTGGTTTTGAACGAGTTTGAGCGATCATTCATGCATGCCAATGATGTCCATGCGTTGGCTGCCACCCTCCCTGGAATCACTGCAAAGAAGCTGGTTGTGGTACAATGCTACTATGCTGGCCGAGCTGCAGTCGCAAGGCCGATCAAACCCCATGATTCCGCCCTGCTCAGAGCTGCAGATGATGAGGAAGCTAGCATCTACACCGTTTTCGGCGGTCAGGGCAACATTGAGGAATATTTCGAGGAGCTAAGAGAAGTTTACACAACATACCCATCCTTCGTCAAGGATTTGGTCGAGTCCTCTGCCGAACTGCTGCAAAACCTGGCTAGAAGCCCCAAAGCAGATAAATTTTACACCAAAGGTCTTGATATCCTCGCCTGGTTGGCAGACCCGGATTCCCAGCCCGACACAGACTATCTCGTGTCTGCACCCGTCAGCTTGCCATTGATCGGTTTGGTACAGCTGGCTCATTACCAGGTGACCTGCAAGGTGCTAGGTAGAACACCTGCTGATGTCAATGAGCGCTTCAACGGTACTACTGGTCATTCGCAGGGTGTGGTCACCGCAGCAGCCATTGCTACCGCCACATCATGGGAAAGCTTTGCCAGAGCCGCCAAGGAGGCCATTACCATGCTCTTCTGGATTGGAATGCGAAGTCAGCAGGCCTACCCTCGGACCAGCCTTGCCCCTTCGATCCTCCAGGACTCGACTGAGGCCGGTGAGGGTACCCCCACCCCCATGTTGTCCGTTCGAGATCTTTCCAAGAAACAGCTTCAGGAGCATATTGATGCAACCAACGAGCACCTGCCAACTGATCGTCATATTGCCATCTCTCTAATCAACAGCGCTCGAAATTTCGTTGTGACTGGAGCACCAATTTCTCTGCACGGCCTCAACCTGCGCCTCCGCAAGGTCAAGGCTCCAACTGGCTTGGATCAGAACAGAATTCCTTATACCGAACGTAAAGTCCGCTTTGTCAACCGATTCTTGCCCATCACCGCTCCTTTCCACAGCCCCCTCTTGACCGAGGCCTACAAACACATCCTGGAAGATTTGAGCGACATCAAGATTCCTGCTTCTCGTTTGACGATTCCCGTCTTTGACACAAATACTGGAGAAGACTTGAGGGCATCCCAGGACAAGGATATTGTTCCAGCCCTCGTGCGTATGATCACACAGGATCCAGTTCACTGGGAACAAGCAACCGTCTTCCCAGGTGCTTCTCATATCCTCGACTTTGGTCCCGGTGGTATTTCGGGTCTCGGAGTGTTGACTAACCGCAACAAAGATGGCACCGGTGTGCGCGTCATTCTTGCTGGTGCTATGGATGGCACCAACGCTGAAGTCGGCTACAAACCAGAGCTCTTCGACCGTGATGAGGAGCACGCCGTTAAGTACGCAACCAACTGGGTCAAGGAGCATGGCCCCAGGCTAGTAAAGACTTCGGTTGGTCAGACCTACGTCGATACCAAAATGTCTCGATTGCTCGGTGTCCCTCCTTTGATGGTCGCCGGTATGACTCCTTGCACAGTTCCATGGGATTTTGTCTCTGCCACCATGAATGCTGGCTATCACATTGAGTTGGCTGGTGGTGGTTACTACAACGGCAAGAGCATGACCGAAGCTCTAACCAAGATTGAAAAGGCCATCCCACCCGGGCGAGGTATCACTGTCAATTTAATCTATGTCAACCCTCGTGCAATGGGTTGGCAAATTCCTCTCCTAGCTCAACTCCGAGCCGATGGCGTACCCATTGAGGGCTTGACCATTGGTGCTGGTGTCCCCTCGATCGAAGTTGCTCAGGAGTACATTGACACTCTCGGTATCAAGCACATCGCCTTCAAGCCTGGTTCAATGGATGCCATTCAAGCCGTGATCAACATTGCAAAGGCAAACCCTACTTTCCCGGTCATTCTTCAATGGACCGGCGGTCGTGGTGGTGGTCATCACTCCTTTGAGGACTTCCATCAACCTGTCCTACAGATGTATGGCCGTATTCGCAAGTGCCAGAACATCATTCTGGTCGCAGGAAGCGGCTTCGGTGGCTCTGAGGACACATATCCATACCTTACAGGTACTTGGGCTGGTAAATTCGGATACCCTCCGATGCCTTTCGACGGTGCACTCTTTGGCAGTCGCATGATGACCGCTAAAGAGGCACACACCTCCACCAACGCCAAGAAGGCCATTGCTGAAGCAGAAGGTGCCGATGACAGCCAATGGGAGAAGACCTACAAAGGTCCTACTGGAGGTGTCATCACGGTTCGATCCGAGATGGGTGAGCCAATCCACAAGTTAGCCACTCGAGGTGTCAAATTCTGGGCAGAGATGGACCAGAAGATCTTCAGCTTGGACAAGAAAAAACGTGTTGCCGAGCTTAAGAAGCAACGTGAACACATTATCAAGAAGTTGAACGATGACTTCCAGAAAGTTTGGTTTGGTCGCAACTCTGCCGGGGAGACTGTTGACCTCGAAGACATGACCTATGCCGAGGTGGTTCGCCGCATGGTTGACCTCATGTATATCAAGCATCAATCTCGTTGGATCGAAGTCACCCTCCGAAACCTTACCGTCGACTTTATTCGTCGTGTAGAGGAACGTTTCACCACTGGTGCTGGCAAGCCCTCCTTGATCCAGAGCTACGCAGAATTTGAGAATCCCTTCGAACCCCTTGAAAAGGTTCTCGCTGCATATCCTGAGGCAGAGAACCAGCTGATCAACGCACAAGATGTACAGCACTTCTTGCTGTTGTGCCAACGTCGTGGTCAGAAACCTGTTCCCTTCGTTCCATCGCTGGACGAAAACTTCGAGTTCTGGTTTAAGAAGGATTCCCTCTGGCAATCCGAGGATCTGGATGCGGTGGTTGATCAAGATGTTGGTCGAACTTGCATTCTTCAAGGCCCCATGGCTGCCAAGTATTCAACCAAAATTGATGAGCCTGTCAAAGACATCCTGGATGGCATTACAAACGCCCACATCCAGGGTCTCATCAAAGATGTCTATGGTGGTCGGGAATCCTCCGTTCCAGTAGTGGAGTATTTCGGTGGCAAGATCATCAGCTCCCCTGAGAGCGTGACCGAGCTCGACGGCGTTACCGTCATTCCAGATGGCAGTCGTATCACTTACCGACTTTCGTCTTCGCCTTCGGCAACCTTGCCCAGTGCTGATGACTGGAGTCAGCTACTTGCTGGAAAGAGCTACTCTTGGAGACATGCCTTGTTCACCACCGATGTCTTTGTCCAGGGTGCTCGTTATCAGAACAATCCCTTGAAACGCATTTTGGCTCCCACGCGCGGTTTGACCGTGGAGATCGCACATCCTAAGGACGCCACTAAGACTAGCATCGTCGTCAAAGAGCCTTCGCAGTCTGGCAAGGTTGTGAAGACATTGGATATCAGTCTTGTTGGCAAGAATGAGATTCTCATGAACATGTGGGAAGAGCGAACAGCCGAAGGCGGAGCGGTAGCCTTGCCATTCAAGTTCGTTTACCATCCAGAAACGGGCTATGCACCAATCCATGAGGTGATGGAAGGCCGCAATGATCGCATCAAAGAATTCTACTACCGAATCTGGTTTGGTGAGAAGGATGTGCCATTTGACACTCCTACCACAAACAGATTCGATGGCGGCAAGGCAACAGTCGTCACCCAGGACATTGCCGATTTCGTTCACGCAGTTGGCAACACCGGCGAGGCATTTGTTGACCGTCCTGGCAAGGAAGTCTTTGCCCCCATGGATTTCGCCATCGTGGTGGGCTGGAAAGCCATCACCAAACCAATCTTCCCACGTGCCATTGATGGTGACTTGCTCAAGCTTGTCCATCTCTCCAATGGATTCCGCATGCTTCCTGGTGCCGAGCCCTTGAAGGTTGGTGATGAGCTCCATACTTCCGCTCGTATCAACGCCGTCATCAATCAAGAGGCAGGAAAGATGGTCGAGGTCTGCGGTACCATCACCCGTGACGGTAAGCCCGTTATGGAAGTGACCAGTCAATTCTTGTACCGCGGAAACTACACCGACTATGAGAATACCTTCCAACGCAAAGATGAAACCCCTGTTCAGATCACTCTTTCATCTTCCAAAGACGTGGCTGTTCTCCGATCCAAGGAATGGTTCCAGTTGGACGAGCCGGATATTGACCTCCTTGGCCAGACCTTAACCTTCCGCCTTTCCAGCTTGGTTCGATTCAAGAACAGGAATGTCTTCCAGAGCGTTGAGACGGTGGGTCAGGTCCTTTTGGAACTGCCTACCAAGGAGATCATTCAAGTGGCCTCAGTTGAATACGATGCTGGCGTTTCTCATGGCAATCCAGTTGTAGACTATCTACAGCGACATGGCCAAACAATTGAACAGCCAGTGAACTTCGAGAATGCGATCCCTCTGAGCGGCAAGACACCTCTGTCTCTCAAGGCACCAGCCTCGAACGAGACCTATGCTCGTGTCTCGGGTGACTACAACCCCATCCACGTGTCTCGCATCTTTGCTAGCTATGCCAACCTCCCCGGCACCATCACTCACGGGATGTACTCCAGCGCGGCTGTTCGAAGCCTGGTGGAAACATGGGCTGCGGAGAACAACATTGGTCGTGTTCGCAGCTACCACGTCTCTCTCGTGGGTATGGTTTTGCCCAATGATGACCTGGAAGTCAAGCTTGAGCACGTGGGTATGGTCGCCGGACGTAAGATCATCAAAATCGAGACGAGCAACAAGGAGACTGGCGACAAAGTCCTCCTTGCTGAGGCCGAAGTTGAACAGCCTGTCTCGTCCTATGTCTTCACCGGGCAAGGATCTCAGGAACAAGGTATGGGTATGGATCTGTATGGCCGCAGCGAAGTTGCCAAGGAGGTTTGGGACCGAGCCGATCGTCATTTCATGGACAACTACGGCCTTTCCATCATCAATATTGTGAAGAACAACCCGAAGGAGTTGACCATTCACTTTGGGGGACCCCGTGGCAAAGCTATCCGCCAAAACTACATGGCCATGACTTTCGAGACCATCAACGCCGACGGATCTGTGAAATCTGAGAAGATTTTTAAGGAAATTGATGAGAACACGACTTCTTACACTTACCGATCCCCCACTGGTCTGCTGTCTGCCACCCAATTCACGCAGCCAGCACTGACATTGATGGAGAAGGCCAGCTTCGAGGACATGCGATCCAAGGGGCTCATCCAGCGTGACAGCAGCTTTGCCGGCCACTCCTTGGGTGAGTACTCGGCACTGGCATCGATTGCCGAAGTCATGCCCATTGAGAGTTTGGTGTCGGTTGTTTTCTATCGTGGTTTGACCATGCAAGTCGCGGTCGAACGTGACGAGCAAGGAAGAAGCAACTACTCGATGTGCGCGGTCAACCCTAGTCGAATCTCCAAGACATTCAATGAACAAGCTCTACAATACGTTGTGGAGAACATTGCGGAGTCGACGGGCTGGCTGGTGGAGATTGTCAACTACAACGTCGCGAACATGCAGTACGTGTGTGCGGGTGACCTCCGGGCTTTGGACTGCATGACCAACGTGCTCAACGTCCTCAAGCTCCAGAAGATAGACATTCAGGCATTGATGCAGACGATGTCTTTGGACGATGTCAAGGCCCACCTGATGGAGATTATCGGGGAGTGCCGCAAGAAGACAGAAGCCAAGCCTCAACCGATTGAGCTCGAACGAGGCTTCGCAGTGATCCCACTCAAGGGTATCGACGTTCCCTTCCACAGTACCTTCTTGAGGTCTGGCGTCAAGCCATTCCGATCATTCTTGTTGAAGAAGATCAACAAGACGAGCATTGATCCGGCCAAACTGATTGGCAAGTACATCCCGAACGTGACGGCCAAGCCATTCGAGATCACGAAGGAGTATTTTGAGGAAGTGTACCGTCTCACCAACTCACCACGACTGGCGAAGATTCTAGAAGATTGGGACAAGTACGAGCATGCAGGTGGGTCAGGGGTTAGACGCCTCTCTACCGTGGCATAAATTGAGTCTACTCAATTTCGGTTTCGGGTTACAATTGAGGTTTATTGAGCGATTGACGATAGCGGGATGTTTATCTCATGGTTGGCGTTGGAAGAAGGAAGTTCAAGAGGCGGCGCATTGCGGCGAATTTGAAGATGGGACCAAAGATGGGGATTTGAATCCAACACTGGCAGTCCCTTTGACCAAGAATTCAAGCATATCATAGTTACATGGTTAGATTTCCTTTTGGTGATGTACAGATAGTGGCGAGGATTCCCTGTAGCGGGAAGGCCCACCTTTTTCTACTAGACACTTCCCAGAACAATGAAAGCGGCATTCATTCATCTGGTCCAAATTCTCTTTTCAATTTTGGGGGTCTTACAGTGATTAGGGCTTGATTGCTTGAGCAAAGTTCCCGTATGCAAAATAATTATTGCACCATGTAACGTCGAAATTCGGTAGTTCATGCCGTGCAAGGCTTGGGGCGAGCGAGAAAGGCGAGCGAGCGAGCGAACGCCCGGGGGCGAGAGCCCCTTCGGTTACGTGCTGTCCGTTGTGTAACTAGTGGGTAACTAACTACTCCAGACCCGTGAATGATTCGGAATCGAAGAGAAGAGAAGAGAGTGAGAGACAGATAGAAGCCTAGAGTACTTCTGGCGCGTCTTGGCTCCTTGGGCTTTTCGCCAGCGAGAACAGAGTCTAACTTGGAGACGGACCCACGGAACCAGACACGTGAAAACGTGCAGGAACATTGCAGACGAGATGTCGGCATGCAGGTCGGCATGCATGCATCGATGCACGTAGAGAGGATCCAGGCCAAGGGCTACAGAGGTCCCGAGTGGGTGAAACCTGGGGGGTGGTGCTCAGTGCGAAGTAGTTTACTGCTATTAGTTTACAACCTTACCAAACGACTCGTAGGGAGCAGAGGCGTCATAATAATTGAGTGAAGCGGATGGGGACGGGGAAGGGGAATGAATCATGATGAACTTGGCAGGGGGAGCTTGAAAGGGAAAGAGGAGGATGCCCCCCGGGGATGATGGGGTGAGGACGTGGACCCGATGATGAACCCTACAGATTACGGAGTACAAGCTACCGACCGACGAGGAACTACTCGTGCAGTGACATTAGGATCCGTGTCTCCAGAGGAGCGGGAAGTGGGTGAGTGAGTAGTCGAGTAGCCATCCCATCGAGGAGGGTGCGCTCCATGTCATCGTGAGCAAGGATACAAGGGTGAGGTGAGGTGAGGTGAGGTGAGATGAGCGGAGAGGAGAGGAGAGGAATGGAAACTCGAACTTGTACGAGGTTACGAGGTGGTAGTACTAATCAAGCACGAAACTCGTAGATTATATATGGAACTTGAACTTGATGAGAAAAAACTCAAAAGCCCAAAGATGAAATTGGTTTGTTTGTCGTTGTGGGCGGTTTCGTTGTTTTCAATTATGTTGGTGGTGGCGTGCAATTGGGGGGTTACGGTTAGACTTTGCCGAAGATTGTTCTGCTGGCCTTCTTTGCACTGGGCACTCGGGAAGGATGGGAAGGGCGTGGATAGGCATGGGCATGGGGAGTTTGTTAGAGTACGAGGGTTGCCCAGAGGTCGTGGTTAGGGAGTACATGTTTAGTCATTAGCCAAGTGTCTATCTGGTATTGAGGATGTAACTACACTGTCATTTCCACGAGGGTGCCAGTACTGAGGGACGTGAGTTGGGCTGAGGTGAGGGTGAATTGAGGTTGAGGTGCTCGGGTATTCATTACTCCGTACTCCGTAGATAGAGTCTGTGTCCTACTGTTACAGCTTATCTGTTACCGGTACAGTACATGTAATATTTACTCGGTGCCTTGGGGGATAACCACAACCAAAAGGCGATCCTGAGTATACTTTTCTTAGAAACCAGTCCAAGCCACTTTTGAGTATTGCTGGAAATAACCAACACTGGAAGGATGTTGTGACATGAGCTACTTGTTAACCACATACGTGGATTGTACGTGTAGAGTGCCTCGCCTGGTTAGGCTGATTTAAGGCTGGTGGTGGCCCGTGGGGGAGTCCATGCCTCCAGTTTCCGATGGCAGCCAAGGCCATGTCTAGGCAGCTTTAGGCAGCTTTAGGCTTGAGGCATTAGGCGTGAGGCAGACGAGCACCTTGACATGGGCATGGGCATGGGTATCGCATCATGATGCCTCCTCGTCACGTTTCGCTTGGTCGTATTGCAGTCCACCGTACGGGGTACACCTGGGCACCTGCTGGTCTGTATGTAGCACTCTTGTATCTTATCTACCAGTACGGCGCCAACAGTACAAATGCTAATCCTCGTTGGCTGAATTCACTGACACCTTGATCAATTGCAAACTGGTCAACTCATCAACTCATCAACTCATCAACCCCTCCTGGGTCACCCCTGTTCCCCGTCTCGACAATCCCTGCCAGCACCTGCAGGGTTAAAGAACGCCTCGGGCGTATCAACCCTTTTGCCATCTTCCTCATGTTCCTGTCCGAGTCTCCACGTTCCATCTGCATCTGCCACCAAAATGCCACCATCAGATGCCCATTCGTCATTCGCCATTTGCCTCGTCTGAGGGTCCCCTTCTCGTTGGTCCCTCCATTTTCCCACCGCCGCAATCAAATCCAAATCCAACTCCAACCTGCGACCAACATCATGGCCGCACACAGAAGGCAAACCCCTCCTACACCTAACGCCAACACCAACGCCAACACCAACGCCAGTGACACCACTCCCGGAGTCCAAGTCCCTTACTAGGGTACCAGTTGACGGTCCGACGTTCAAGGTCCCCTCGGGATTGCAATTCAGCCTATCCTGTCACTACTGATGGCCACTAGTCACTCCCTCACGACTCAGAGCTCAAAGCTCACCTCTGGACAATGGCTTTGGTTCGCCCAATCCAATGTGACGACCCCTACTACGAGTCTGCTACTTCACTCCTCCCGGGCCCTACCCGACGGATCTTCATCTTCACCTTTCTGGCCCTGGCCGGAACTCAACTGACTTGGTGGAGGACTAACGAGACCAACGAGTCCATCCTGGTACCTAGCCCTGAAAGTAGTAACAGTTCTCTGACTTCTGTTGTCTTTCATCGGTCGATCGCTCTTCCTCGGCCTTCATCTCCCATGTGCTCGTCTGCATGCCTTGCGCCCTGAATGAACACTCGACCTCATCAAACCATGGCTGTGTCTCATCTTCAACTTGATTGACAAGTCAACTACACCTGACCACTGCGACATGCTCTGAAATATCACTGACCATCCCACCAAATTCCACTCAATCCATATCCTCGCCTGTTTCTCGAAAGGAGAAAGACCCCATCCCATCAGGCTGAGATGGACATCGCATCGCTTGTGCGCGCAGGTAAGTGAGACTAGCTCATCTATCCGTACCCCAACCCACCCCCTATGTACCATACCATACCCGATCTCTATGTCGCCCCATGTCCAGTCTCGCCTCGTGCAATCCGTCACCTGAAGACCCCAAATTGACTGACCTATTCTACAATCAGTGGTCGCCGCATTCGAAGACGCGGCCAAACTCGTCAAACGCATCGGCAAAGAACGAGAAGCCAAAGATGACCCTCTACCAGACGAACCCACCAGAGATCTCCTGGACTCACTATCCCTAGGCCCCGTCATCGTGCGCGGACACTACGACCACGATGTGAAGAGGTTCGGCGAGCAATACGCCTGCGGTGACGGCCAGGCCCGCGAGCAGATGAAAGATGTTTTGATCAATCTGCAGATGACCCTAATCATCAACCTGCGGAGTATCATGATGGACGACTTGGATCTCGACTTCAACGCCCTACAGTCTGCCTCGGACGACTGTCGTGTCAATGCCGGTGTCTGCCTGGGGCAATTATCCCAGAGGCTGTCTTCGTCCCTTCAGGCTCAGGCCTACTATCCTTCTTCGTCTACCGCGTCGACCCTACTGCCGCCCATGTCGCCTTCTCTGGGCTATTCCAGTAGCAGGAGTACGCATTCGTCAAATGCCCCCTACCATGATCCGCGCACCCCTGAGCCCGTGCTAGATGCGTTTAATACTCTGAGCATCTCGCCTCCTGCCAGGGCGAACTTCATCGAAAGAACGACATCCGCGAGTTCGGGAGGTTCTCAGGATCCCTATCAGCGTCAAGGCTATAGCCTCCCGCTCCCACTCCCACGACCAACCACTGACTACGTTGGCAACGGCACCGCTGGCCCACTTGCGACTGGGCTAAAACCAGACGAGATAGATCGCATGAGCATGCGAAGAAGATCATCTCAGGCTCTCGCACCAGACGATAACATCCTGCTGATGTTCCCTCAACCAGACGGCAATTCGATTCTAGCTCCCCACCCCGACGGCGCAAGAGTGTCAAATCAACAGTCCCCAGCAAATACCAACAGCCTGACCAGTTCCCCAGACATTTCTAGGGCCCCGAGTGGCGCCCACCACAGGCAAATGTCTCGAGATAGATTTGGGCCAGACGACTATCGGGATGAGCAGCCCATCAGAGGCGACGGCAGACAGTTTTCCCACAGCACCATTTACGACATGTACCAGGCCCAACAACCGCCGACACCCGAACGTCATTCTTCCACCGTATATTCGCACAGAACCCAGACGGGGGGGCCGCACACGCACAGCAACCTCGAGCATGTTCGATATCTACAAGAAAACGCCCGTCCCCCTCGCCCACAACCAAGATCCGACTCCTTGTACAGACAACCAGGGAATTCATTTCAGCCTCCAGACCACCCTCAACCACGGAGGCCCATGCGTGGAAACGCAGAGTTCGACATGAGGCAATGGGAAACACGGCCATCACTCGCCGTCCCGATCCCCGTCGAAGCTCCGCCCTTAAACATCGCAAGTTTCCCACCCTCTATCCCTCCGCCTCCCATACCACAAGACCTACCCCCACAACTCCCAAAATTACACCAAAATCAATCCAACGTCTCCAAACACCTATCACCAATAAACTCCGTCCTCGAGCAAGAAGCCTCCTCAGCCATTGGCACCCCACGCACCGAATCTCTCCGCACCCTGCAGTCCGGCACCTCCGCCGCTGGCCCACCCCTCTCCCGGATCTCCACAGGCCCCCTCACTCTCCCCACCGACAAAGACCTCCTGGGCTTCTGCAAAGGTGCCTTCCGTCTGCAAATCGGACTAGAATCCAAAGCCTTCAAGGTCGCGAACCGGCCGGTCGGCTACTCCTCCATGATCCAATTCTGGCGCTGCGAGAAATGCTCTTTCGAAGGGCCCATGCACAACTCCGCCGTGCTGTCCGATGGCAAGAAAAAACAAAACTGGAAAGCCATCAAACTATTCGACCCAAGGATCCGCCTGAGTGAGAGCGGCGGGATACGCTACAAATGGGCGTTCCTCGCGAAATGCCACGCCGCGATGAAAGGCATGGTCCCCTACGAGACGGCGCTGGGCCAGAGCGGCGCGTTCGGCACCTTCGGGTGCATCTTTTGCGCCGCGGAGGGCAAGCAGCGCGGCTGGCTCGACAAGCCTCTAAGCGGCGGTGACGGTGCGAGCCTGGCCGGCAGTGGAGCGAGTGTGCGCAGCAGCACCTCGGCAAATACGGCGGTGAAAAAGAAAGGGGGCAGCAATGGCGCAGAACCGAATTCCACGCCGATGTTTGGAAACGTCGGCTCGTTCATGGCGCATCTCGAAGCCGTGCATAGGCCTGAGGAGGGCTGGCCCAACGCCGAGATGCAGGGCCGCATGAAGCTTGTGGTTGGACGCACGGCGCCCATGGACGAGGAGGGCTGGGATGTCAATTTCGTGCCGTTATGAGGTTGAGGTCGGCAGATGGGAAGGAACGGAGTGTGTGAGCTACGGAGATGGATAGATGGATAGAAGAGGCACACCTCTCCTGCGCGTTGGTTTTTGAATCTCCTTGAGACATGAGTGGGAATGAGTGGGAATCAGACTTTCGAACGGGCAATCCAATCTCCAACAGAGCGAGCGACATCCTATGTATGGATGGAACTTAAATTTAATTACTATACTATACTATACTTGGGGTACCAACAGATGAAATCAGAATGACGAGACCAGCGTCAATGAAAGTTAATATCATGGAATGGAATGGATGATGGATGGGGGCAGCCAGCGGGAAAGGGAAAGGGAAATGAGAACGAACTGATAGCATGGGAAATGGGCAGAAATCCCGATAAAGTGTACTGTATGCCATGATATGAAAGCAGGCATGCATACCACGTGTGATATTATATTATATTACATTACATTACGAGTTGACGGAAGACCCAAGGGGGGCAGACTTCATCTAATACCCATCTCTCCATCCATGCCCTCTCTTTTTTCTCTTTCTCTTCCTCTTCCTCTGCCTGGGCCCTGTTGCTGTTGACCTCTTCACCTCATCTCATGTCGACACGAGTACCTACCTACCTACCTATCAGTACAGTAGGTAGGTAGATTCATAGCTAGCTAGATAGGACTGCGCCTTGCTTAGGGGTGTCAGTGTAGATGTTTGGCTGGCCATCACTAATATCACCATCACCATCACTATCACCATCACTATCACCAACTAACAAACTTAGGTACGGAGTACCCTAGTTAGCTAAGCTAAGCTAAGCTAAGCCAAGTGAGTAACTAATAACTAATTAGCGCAGCGAGCCAGCCTTGCGCAGCCTAGCCTTGCCATGCCTTGCCCTGAATAGGATAGGTTGGTAGTTACACAGGCAAATAAATACAAAGTATTACCCTAGGTACGGAGTAGTGAGGGAGTGCACTGAGTCTAACTTCCGCGAAGAGTCAGGCCTCAAGTCTGCCCTTTTTTTCCATGTCATGCATGCAGTCAGTCGGTGTGGTCCTGGTCATATGGAACCTTCCTGCCCGCCGTGACCTACCTGCCTAGCCACATACCTGCCTACCTAAGTACGCCCCTACCTACCCCCTACCTACCTAACGCAAGGCAAAGCAAGGCAAGGCAAATCCAAACGGTGAGCTCCATAGAGCAAGGGTTCCTTAGCCACCTAGAATCAGCCTTGATTGTGGTTGTTGCAAGACGAGGCTAGGGCCTGGGCTAGGGCTACCGTACTGGTACATACAGATGTAGGCGACTTACTGTACGGAGTAGGCCTGGAGGCTGGGACAGGGTGGTTTGAACAGCCGTCACCGCCATCTGCTCACATTTGTACTCCGTAGTGACTAAATTACTAACCTCAGTATGCAATAGTACTCTGTACTCCGTACTCAGATGGTACATAGAGAAGGACGGCACACAAGGCTGAGTCAGTGGTGCGGGATAAACTAGCCATAATTAGGTAGAGATGGAAATGCTCAAAGGGCCTGTAATTACATAGGTATGTTCCTAAGTCAGGTATGCTAGGCGCTATCAACGAAGTAGCCCTAACTATGTACATACGGGGATATGTATTATTATACTGGTTACAGGCGAAGGAATCAATGAGTGAGTGAATGGTCCACTAACTAACCAGCCTCCGGTTTGGTGCCGGTCAGAACAAGGCAATCGAATATTTTGCATGCAGTCCAGCCTTAAAAACGGCAGAAGGAAGCTTTTTGATTTCTGCAAATGAGGTTTTCTGCAGGTTGGAGGAAGCTACTGTAGAACGCTATCCAGGGAACAGAACATAAAACCAAGATGTCCCGAACCGAGTAGTAAAATTGCTCCTTCCGTCGCAGGAATGTCCCGTTTACTGAGTCGACTCGACTCGACTCGACATGCAATGCCATGCTAATCAGGACAGTGGCGAGTGAGCAAGATCCAATAACTGAGAAAGTACGTATGTATCATGAATGAACCTTCTTCTTCTCGGGACTTCGACTCCTTGATCGATACTCCTTACTTGGGCTTCGCTGGTATTCGATCTGCTGCTGCTGCCCAACATCGCCGCCGTGCCATCCCATATATGGTTGTTGTCCATACGGAGGGCCTTGTTGGATGGCTCCGAATCCTGCTTGATGGTTGGGAGATTGCATGTAGGATGCTGATGGAGGTCGGAATGCAGGGTTGCCATAGTATTGCTCTTGTTGGCGACGGTAGAGTGTGAACGTTGCATTGTTGACAACGAGACCGACGACAACGAGGCTTATCATGAAAATCCTAGTAACCAAGAACGTTAGCTAATGTGGTATTAATAGAACCAGGGGTCAAAGGTAGGGGAGCATAACATACATGGTTTTGAGACTGATGGGTTCAACGAAACTGTTGAAAATCTCGGCGAATGTATGAGCACTGAGTCTTGCTCGCTTCACCGCACTGGGGTCGCGGTTCATGCAAAGTTCCCAATTGTTGCAGACAGATTCCAGAGCGGGAAGTCTCGTGTCAGCCCCGCATCGGTTCTCGACATAGTTCTTCGAGCAAGCTGCCATCTCAGCCAGGACTTCTGCCATTGCATCATCGCTGGCACGATCGACATCGGCGCGAATCGTGGCGTAGAAAGACCAGAACATATAAAGACAACCACCGAGGATGGCGGCATTGAAGAAAACTTGCAAATATTTTGCGATGATCGAGGGCGCATCAGGGTATGTATGGATGAACGTGAAGAGACCTGCCATCCAGCCAACCTCTTGGGTTGGAGGTTGTTTGGATTCAGTTGGACTAGGGGTCTGCTCATCATCACTATCGTCTGTGAGATCTCGCTTCCCAAGAACCAATTGCTTGTCGAAGTGCTGCGCGCGGCGGCGTTTCTTGTGTATTCTCCGGGCGATCGCATCACTATTTGGTTTTCGTATCTCGCCTCTTCCTGGACTAGGTGCGAATCTGCCATAGAGGCCAAACAACGAGTTGCGCTTGTTCTCAGTCTTTGTAGGACTACTTTTGAATTCTATTGGAATCGGTCTGGCATCTGGAGTTTCTTCATTATCTGTAGGGGCTAATGGTGATGAGTTCTCTGGTCCAGAAGAGAAGTCTATGTCAAACGGTTTTCGCGGAGTGGTGAATGAAGGGGCTCGGAACGGTGATGAAGGAGGTGGCGATGCTGGAGTATTGGAGAAGAAATATGGCTGATTGTTCGGTTCCCTGAGGGATGGGAAACTTGTCTTTTTAGGAGAGTCAAACTCATTATGTGTTCCTGAATTGTTTAGCACGGTTGAAGATGGATGTGAATCGCGAAGGGATGTCGTACGCTTCCTCGCTTGAGCCTCCATGATGTGTTTATGGAATGGTGACGAGGTGTCAACAGGACCGTGACCTTGCCATTCAAAATCCATGGGGCTTTCGGTGCCTCGAAATGCCATGGTTGGGAGGGAGAAGAGGATTTGGCAGGAGGGGGGAGAGGGTTATTTGTTTTGTTTCTGGGAGACCATATGTTGATGTTAGGGAGGAAGTCAGATGCAAATGCATAATTGCCACAGAGGATACCCGCCTGGAGGTGGTGGAGATGGAGATGCGGATGGGGACCAACACGCCGCCAAGGAGTAAACAAACATCTAATCTTATCTGATCCGCTGCCTTTTGGTCAGCCAGAGTCACCTAAGGGCAGCAGGCAGTAAGTCACATCTCACTACTCTTTCGTTCCAGTCAATGAACGTATGAAGCAGTTCTAGCCTTGTCGCTACCTGTCACAAGGGACTACAATTGTAGCGATGGTGCGCGAACAATCAGAAGAAGCTCAGTGGTGGTTTCAGGCAGTCTACAGTGCGATCCAGGAGATCCCTCGCGGCAAGGTGACTAGCTATGCTCACATTGCCCTCCTGCTAGGATATCCTAGACGAGCTCGTCAAGTGGGTGTCTGTTTGAAGCATCTTCCGACCTACGACCCTACAGATCCAGAGAAGTTCTTCTTTCATGGCGACAATGTACCTTGGCAACGTGTGATTAATGCCAAAGGTGGTATCAGCCCACGTGGAGACGATGGGCTTGCGGCCAATCGACAAGCAGAGAAATTGAGAGAGGAAGGGGTCGAAGTCAATGAAGCTAGAGGTATTGAATCGCAGTCTGTTGATTTAGGTCGATTTGGTTGGTTTCCAAAAAGATTGCCTAGCGAGGAGAATGACGATGATAGTGATGTGTCGGAGAGTGCATGAATCAGTGACAAGAGCTCGCAAGGTCCCCATAATTGCATAGTTATGGACTACATAACGGCAGATCAGGTTTCAGAGCACCTGTTACAATCATCGTGACCGACACCATCTGCGGCCGAAAGCAACAGAAAAAGCTTCAACAGATCCAAGGCACTCTTTGTCAATGACCTATCCCAAAAATGATTGAAAGGATGGGGCAGGGGCCAGGTGAAGGAAAACCGACAAACAGAACGAGAATCAATTTCATCTGGGATCAAGGAACCATCGAAACAAGTGATGGGTTCCATCATCGAAGTCACTTCGTACCTGACCATAATGGGGTTCAATTTCCTGGAAACTAGAGTAAGACGTCACTTCTTGTGTCTATGCTGGATGCCTTGTACATTCATTATGATAATGAAGGGCTGACCAAAAGACCAAGAGAAAGCTAATGATCAAGCTGTCGGCGTTGTAAATTAGCATTCAATATCTTCGTGGTGTGCTGGCAGTGAATGAACAATCATTCTATCGCCTTCAAGCATTTTGCAGCTTAGAATTCCAGGGTAGGAAGACGGGTAGACTTGGCTAGGAATACGGTGGAGGATAATAACATTACTTTCCTTTCGCGACATAACGGAGCATTAATTTGCCGTAACCATCACTGTTTGTCCTAAAATACGGTGGAACATATGGACATCCCTTTTCTAATGGTCTGAACTCTGACATATATGTACTCCGTACTCCGTCCTCACTATTATCTCTGTCGAACCTCGTAGTATGCTAGCCGAATCAGGCAGCCAGCACTGGAAACTCCAGACTCCATACGGAGTACGGAGGACAGGAGTCCTCACCTCCTTCACACTGGGGTTCGTTTCAATCTACTGTAGGTACAACTAGCCGCCGTTTTGTTGGTTGGTGCATAACTCTGCTTCTTCGCTACCTAGGCATCCTTGAGTATCCGTAAGGATCAAATGATTCCCAATGGCGCTCGATCGATGGATTCTACCAGCCAGATCATACCGCTCGAGGTTAAATCGAGTCTCCCGGAAGACTTACGAGCTTCTTTCCAACCCCGACGCTGAGTCCCCGGTTCAATCAATCTGTACATAACGTTCGTTTGTTGGCCCGTGCAGACTAATCCAATCGTTCAGAGAGGATGCATATCCGGAGTGGCGGAGCCTAAGTAGGGGTTCATCCTAACTCAGCCTCTAGCGAAGAGCTTGTGGTTTGTCCACTTTTCAGACCTCCTGCCTTCTGACTATTCGGGTTCAACATGGTTCACACCAACCAATGAGATCTCCTAAAATATGAAACGGCTTGACGATTGACGGGTCCTGAGTCCTGAGACTTGAGATAGGGCCAATTTTATCCCTAACCAGTTACTCGTACGATAAGCAGGAACCTCGAAACTGTCTCGGCAATTCCGCTTGGTCATTTACTATCAATCATACGAATGTATAAAGATGCCTCATCTCGCGCATGCCGCTCGAGTCATGGGGAGCAATGGATGCATGTTCTAGGTGCTCCAATTAACGGAGCTCAAACCTCAGGACGACTACGTTCTCGAAAGAGGCCGAATGGCGAGCATCGTTATGAAGCGTTCGCAGTGGCGCCGCAGCTCCAGCAACAATTACCATCAAGTCAAGTCAGATCCATATGCTTCAGAGAAGGAACTTATCGGGATTTGACGAAAGGACAACCTCAAGTCAACGAGCACCTTCGACTTATTCGAATCCTCCAGGTTTTCAAGCCCCACCACCACAGCCACATCGTCGTTTTACACTATATCCTTTCCGAGAAAAATGGCGAATTGGAGCGTCGATAGCAGCCGCTGTGGCGATGCTAGCGTTATTCACCAACATCGGCATTGGAGCGTGGGCAACATCTCTCCCTAAATTTGATGATCCCTTCTCAACGGTGTCTTTGTTGAGATCTTCCATGGCGACTGTAAAAAGGCATCCACGATGAATACATGGGCACATCTGGCGATAAACATGGTTAGCACAGGCCTTTTGGCAGGCAGCAACTTTTGCATGCAGGTCCTCGTTACGCCGACCAGAGCAGATATCGGTGAGTTTGGGGTGCAACCATTTGTGAGGTGAATTGTGCGGGTTTCACTCATCGTTTTCGATTTGTAGGTCGAGCACATTACAAATTCAGGTGGTTAGATATTGGCCTTCCCTCAATGCGCAACCTTGGATACATCGACGTCCGACGTAGATGGCGTGGGCACTGTGGAGGGCTCTGTGGTACTCTCAGTCTTAGTCGCCAATTCGCCTCAACTGATACTCTCCATCCTCTATTTCGCGGTCAACACTGTTTTAACCGCGATGAGTTCGGCGAATGAATGGTCGCACTTTTCCGTCAGCTATGCAGATAAGAATCAGCCACAACCGCTCATGACGTCAAATCCTGTGGGCCAACAGCGACGCGCTCGCCGTCTTCAGCTGCCTTTCCAACTATTCGTCTCTCTGGTCGGCATATCGATACTCCTTCATTGGCTCATCTCACAATCGATCTTTCAAGTTGTCGTGTCCCGATACAAGCCAAATGGCTCGTTGTACAACGCCTTCTCGGTTGCAACTTGCGGTTTCAGTCCTATCAGCATGATTTTTGTGATTGTCAGCGGCATTGTCATGTTGATGTGCCTACTCGGCATAAGCGTGATGAGAGTTGATGGCACTGTACCCGTTGTCAGTAGTTGCTCCGCCGCTATCTCGGCTGCCTATAATCTAAGAGGCCCCATGACCAAAGAGAAAGGTGACGTCTCAAGTTCGGATGCAGGTTCAAGATCTCAAATGGTTGAAGGCCCTTTAGTCTGGGGTAGAGTGGCCGGGGACATGGGATCAATCAAGTGGAAGAACTCCATAGACTCTGAAGAACTGAAGCAATACAGCTCTGTGAGCGGAGAAGAGCTAGAGTGGAGAGAGAGGGTTAGGAGACCAGGGATCTGAGGAGATAGATGACTTGTGAAAAGTGTAAGGAAGCTCTCCCTCGTACGCTTAGGGAAGCATAATTATATCCATCTTGATGCTGCACAGCTATGATATATCATCGCCAAGTCCTCATTCGTGGTTTCTATCCCGACATCACGTGATAAGGCTCTTCCGCAGCCTTCCCCTCTCGCTATGACTTGCCAAGACCAAGGACTTACGAGGCTTGGCACTTTTCTCAAATCTTCTCCAAAAATTTTAGAGCGCGGAGCGCAAACTGCGGTTTTCATAGCTTTTTAGCTTTGTGTATGTTCCAAGCCATATTTTTGCCAGTCTATAGATAGCGATCCGTGATCGGATCTGTCATTACTGTGCATTTCCTACTCCAGCGACCATGGCTGAAGCAAATTACCTCCTCCACGAGGGCCCTATGGGCTACTCTGTCTTCAAAGTGGTTCATCAAGCCGACACTGTTGCCAACCGACTCCGAGAAGTTCAAGAGAGTGTCCAAGATCTCAGCAAGTTTGGCAAGATGGTCAATCTTGTCAGTTTCCTCCCATTTGAGAACGGAAAACAAGCTCTCGAAGAGCTACACGACATCTCCGAAGGCATTGCTTCCGACTTCTTGAAATCCTTCCTCGAGTTGAATCTCCCCAAAGCTGGGAAGAAGAACAAAGTCATCCTCGGTGTTTCAGACAAAATCCTTGCTGGCAGCATCAAGAGTTCGTTCCCAAATATCGAATGCGAAACCGGTGATACAAGTGAGGTGGTTCAAGACATGCTGAGAGGCATCCGCCTTCACAATGAGAAACTGCTCAAGCAACTCCGCGGCGGTGATACCAACACTGCACAACTCGGCCTGGGTCACGCATATTCAAGAGCCAAGGTTAAGTTCTCTGTTCAGAAAAATGACAATCACATCATCCAAGCCATTGCCATTTTGGACCAGTTGGACAAGGCTATCAACACTTTCTCTATGCGCGTTCGTGAATGGTATTCATGGCATTTCCCCGAATTGGTGAAGATTGTATCCGAAAACCACAAGTATGCCCAAGTCGCTCTGTTTGTTAAAGATAAGAAGACCCTTTCCGAAGACAGCCTGCACGACCTCGCAGCAGTAGTGGACGACGATGAAGACATTGCAAAGAGTATCATTGATGCAGCTAAGACAAGTATGGGCCAAGAAATCTCCCAATCAGATATGGAGAATGTCACACTATTTGCACAGCGGGTTGTCAGTCTCGCCAACTACCGGAAAACACTACACAGCTACCTGGTATCTAAGATGGGGGTAGTCGCACCCAACCTAGCAGCTCTGATTGGAGAAATAGTCGGAGCTCGTTTGATCTCCCATGCCGGTAGTCTCACCAATCTGTCCAAATACCCTGCGTCAACCGTCCAGATTCTAGGAGCAGAAAAGGCACTTTTCAGAGCGTTAAAGACCAAGGGCAATACTCCCAAATACGGTCTTTTGTACCATTCATCCTTCATTGGACGTGCTGGACAGAAGAACAAGGGAAGAATATCTAGATTCCTTGCCAACAAATGTTCCATCGCATCGAGGATTGACAACTTCTCTGAAACCCCATCAACGGTCTTCGGCCAGGCTTTGAAGAAGCAGGTTGAGGAGCGGTTAGAGTTCTACTCTTCTGGAACCCAGCCTACGAAGAACGAGGTGGCCATGGTAAGTTCAATCCACTAGAAGTCGGTTTGAGTCCGAACTGACGCTAGCTTTAGAAAGATGCAATGGACAAAGTCCTAGAGGATTTAGATGTCGACACGACAGTGGTCGATGAGAAAATGTTCGACGTTGAGCCCACGGCGGTACAGAAACAGGAGAAGCGGAAAAAGGACAAGTCCGAGAAGAAAGATAAGAAAGATAAGAAACGCAAATCATCTGGCGGTGACGAGGCCGAGGTAGAAGATGTCAAGGAGAAGAAGAAGAAGCGCAAATCGTTGGACGCCAGTGAGCCGGAGGGCAAGAAGAAGAAGAAGGCCAAGACGGAGGCATAGGATGCCTCTAAGTCGTCGGTCCGAGCTCGAAACATGACGAAGGGCAAGAAGGCGAAGGACAAGAAGATCAAGTCTGAGGTAAAGTCTGAAGCCTTCGATGGGTTCATGACGAAAGTCCAAGTTTGGAGGGACTCACCCGAAATCTGTTGATCATTATCATTGAATTACGTGCATGGCGTTGGTGGGCGGATGGGATGGATAGGTGGGAGGCCCGCTCGTGGCTTTCTTTCTAGAACAAACACTCCAGTTGTCAGCTCTGTATTCGTTTTGGAATGGAGCTGGGAACGAGGTGCACATGTAGTGGGACTGATTTTCTCATCTTGGAGCTGAACCCATGACTCCTCAGGTATTAACTAGGTACCTAGGTATGTACACATGTACCCATGTACCCATACGTTGTGCCTCAGATCACATTATAGCTAGACAGAATTAAAAAACGATTTAAGCCTGCAGTACTTAGCCCCAGTTTCTGTTTATGGTTCCCTGTTTCGAATGTATCTCTTGAGAGCAGGGTGGCTAACGAGTATATGTAGGTTCCACCCTGAGCTTAAGGGAACTCTACTCAGAATTCAGTTGATCCCAGCAGCAACGAGCTAAAGGAATTCAATCCATGTAAAGCGCAAGCTTCTTTTTACATGTGTCATGATACGTGAAATGGATAGCCAGCTGACGATGGAACCAACTATAATGCAAACAGGGTATTGACTCATAACAGGGAAAGATAGGATGCAATGCAAAATCAAAAGGCCAGAGGCCAACAAAGACGTCAACGTCGCCCGTTTTCTGGAATCATCGCATATGATCCATCGATGTGCGGACGCTCGCCAGTATCCAACGAAAAGTCCTGTCCGTCTATCCATCCATTCGTGATTCAACTTCCAGTCCCCCAGTCTCAATACGATTCCCCCGACGAGAAGCTATTCAGCGACTTCACATCGACATCGGGCGCTTTGTCCTTCGGCGACGTCTTGTTCTGTAACCGCGACCACCAACCTGAGCTCTGCTTCTTCTCGTCCGCAGCAGTGACTGTGTTGGTGCTGTTCGTGGTTGGCTGTGCCTGCTGTTTCTGGAATCGTTTCGCCTCAGGGTTCTCGACGCTCAGCGTCCGGCCTTCTGCGGCGGCTTTGGCGCGCAGGGCATCACGGTGCTGGCTTGCGTAGTCTTCTAGGAACAAGTTGGTGACGAGGCCGCCGGACATTTTGGTCTAGTGGTGTGATAGTAGTGGGATTGATGTCGGTGTGCTGGTGGGATACTGTAGGGATAGCAACTGTGCTTTTGCTTGTTTTTCTTCTCTTTCTTGAGAGGGCTTGACCTTTCCCTCTTTCTAGTGACAGATGATGTCGGGAGATATAAGAGCCACAACGTTGGTGGAGCTTGCCTACGAGTCAGGCGTCAGGAGGACAGATGGATGGATTGGTCCGGGGATCTGGTGTAAGCTGACTGTGCGCCTGATGACTTTGACTCGTGGGTTGATAGTTATGCTCGAAACAGGAAGGAATATATTGGAACAGAGAGAGATGGGGAAAGTATCGAAGCAAAGGTGATGTCTTCCCTCCATTATATATTCAAATTCTATGGCTCTGAACCCCAACCCCCCAGTAGAAGAAGACAGCATATGATAGGTAGCGACTTGCAAGTAGGTCCAGAAAGGGACAAGATCCACTCGTACTCGCATTTTCACTTCCTCAATCACTCACCGTTATGGTACGGCAAGCACGCTGGCCAGGCCTCAAAGCCGAAACCGAGCGTCTGCCTCGCTTGCCAAAGCGCGGCGCTGCCTGGAAGAGTTTTCGTCTCTAGACACGTGTACCCGCTGCATGACCAATATCGATTGCTCACGAGCGTGATGGCGTCAGTGCGGCCTCATGGGCCGGTCCCTAGGGACTGGGGAAAGAATGGCATGGAAGAATTGATTGATTGATTTGTGAAAGCCGAAGGGCGCGGTGCCCAGCCTCACTAGCTACGATAGGTTTCCGCAAGCTACGAGTGTTAGGAACCCAGGAAACACTCCTATTCAACAAGGTGAGGCCCCATCACAGCCTCATGCGTTCGGGGCACTCGTACGGAGCCCAGGGGTAGGGTTTGAGTTAGCGAAGGAGTGAGTACCGAGAACGGAGTCGTTAACTGGTCCCGCTAAATAATATTGCTGGTACGGAGTGCATACTCCGTACATAGGTAGCGAGGATTTGGAAACTAGCGCGGAGCTTCGTTCAACTTTTCCCATCTCTCAACATTTACTCCGGACCGCCGCGTGGGGCTAATATGTCGACATAAGTTGACATATGTTCCGCGGTTTGTTTAATAAGCAGTGGGCTTTGCGCAGTGTTGGGTGCTGGCTTGCACGGCAGCACGGGCAGGATATTTCCGCGTTTAAAGAGAGGTGCGATTTTAGTCTGACTTTGAGCGCGTATGATTTGCGATGTGCACATTCTGTAACGAAAGGAGCTGGCTGGAGATCAACCCCTACGCAACACTAAAGGTTTGCAATTGAGCCCTGGGGTTGACTGTAATGAATTGGTGGAGATGCACCAACTACCGACTGACTCAACGCCTTGCCTACCGTAGTTCTGACATTTCGCCGGCTAGAAGGTAGCAGCAGCAGGGCAAAAGATCCTCTCAGTCAGAGAGGATGACAAAAGCCAAATGGTCAACACCGACGTTAGCCTTGTCCAGACCTACGGAGTACATACATACGCCCTTGAATCATCAATATTGCTATTATAACCTTCACAAACGCCAGGAAAGCCGCCACTGAGTGAGAAGCATCTGGGCCAGAAAATTTCGGCCACAGTAGTGCAATATAATGTATCCACACAAGACAGAAGAGTCATCGATGAGATGGCACTCACTCAATTCCCGAGTCTGATGTGGAGGGGGATGAGGGTGTGTGGGTGTGGGTGTGGACGTGGTTGTGG
>Ga0105239_10000075_pt1 | contig 140531 bp, 129 predicted proteins | sample KBSC44metaG_FD_92761 | JGI IMG/M metagenome (GOLD analysis project Ga0105239, IMG submission 92761) | Corn rhizosphere microbial communities from Kellogg Biological Station, Michigan, USA - KBS C4-4 metaG | ecosystem: Host-associated > Plants > Roots > Rhizosphere > Soil | place: Michigan... | reverse complement strand
CGCCAAGGGCACGGGCCTCGGCCTCGCCATCGTCAAGAAGATCGTCGAGGAGCATTTCGGCACGATCGGCTTCACCGATCGGCCGGGCGGCGGCACCACCGTCTCGATCCTGCTCGACACCGATACGCTCGCCCCGCTGGCGGGCGGCCAACCCGACACCGATGGGGCCGGCGACGAGGCTCGCCCCGAACTGACTCGCATGAAGGCCGGATGACGCCATGGCACTGGACGTATTGATCGTCGACGATGAGCAGGACATTCGCGAACTGGTCGCGGGTGTGCTGGAGGATGAGGGCTATGGCGCCCGCACCGCCGCCAACAGCGACGATGCGCTGGCGGCGATCCGCGAGCGCCGGCCGAGCCTCGTGCTGCTGGACGTGTGGCTGCAGGGCTCGAAGCTCGACGGGCTCGACCTGCTCGACGAGATCAAGCGCCGCGATCCGTCGATCCCGGTGCTGGTGATTTCCGGCCATGGCAATCTCGACACCGCCGTCGCCGCGATCCGGCGCGGCGCCACCGACTTCATCGAAAAGCCGTTCGAGGCCGAGCGCCTGCTCCTGCTCGTCGCCCGCGCGACCGAGACCGAGCGGCTGAAGCGCGAAAATGCCACGCTGCGCGCGCAGGTCGGGCAGGACGAGGAGCTGAACGGCCAGTCGGCGGCGATCAACCAGGTCCGCGCGACGCTCAAGCGCGTGGCGGGGACAGGGAGCCGGGTGCTCATCACCGGGCCGGCCGGTGTCGGCAAGGAGGTGGCGGCGCGCCTGCTCCACGTCTGGTCGACCCGCACGCGCGCGCCCTTCGTGGTCGTTTCCGCCGCGCGCATGACGCCCGAGCGCGTCGAGGAGGAATTGTTCGGCGTGGAGGAGGGCGGCGACGTCCAGCGGCCCGGCCTGCTCGAACAGGCGCATGGCGGCACCCTTTTCCTCGACGAGATCGCCGACATGCCGCTCACCACCCAGGCGCGCATCCTGCGCGTGCTGACCGACCAGAGCTTTACCCGCGTCGGCGGCACGCAGATGGTGAAGGTCGACGTGCGCGTCGTCTCCGCCACCGCGCGCAACCTGCAGGACGAAATCGAGGCGCGCCGCTTCCGCGAGGATTTATTCTATCGGCTCAACGTCGTGCCGGTGAATCTTCCGGCGCTTTCCGAACGGCGCGAGGACATTCCCGCGCTCGTCCAGCATTTCGCCGCGCGCTATGCCGCCGAGCGGCGCGTGGCGACGCCGGAGATCGCGGCCGAGGCGCTCGCCGCCCTGCAGGCCTATGATTGGCCGGGCAATGTCCGCCAGCTCCGCAACATCGTCGAGCGCACGCTGATCATGGCGCCGGTCGACCGGCTCGGCCGCATCGATGCCGACATGCTGCCCGGCGAGATCCTGTCCGACCAGGCGCAGCTGGCGCCGGGCAATGCCGCCAAGTCGATCATGGGCACGCCGCTGCGCGAGGCGCGCGAGACGTTCGAGCGCGAGTATCTGCGCGTCCAGATCCGCCGTTTTTCCGGCAACATCTCGCGCACCGCGACCTTCATCGGAATGGAACGATCGGCCCTGCACCGCAAGCTCAAGTCGCTGGGGCTCGTCGACATGAAGGACGGCGAGGAGTAGACTCCAAGTTCGTCCGATAAATCGTTGCCGGAACGGCAGGGCGTGCTTACATGTTCGCAGGTGCGGAATCGACAATCGTCGCCCGATCGCACTGTGCATGCGTGAAAGACCGAAGGAAGAGCGAGAATGAGCCCGGAAGAGACTCCCGCTGATGAGGCTCCGGCCGAAAAGCCGGCCCGCTTGGCGCGCAAGAAGTTGAGCCCTACATTCGGTGCCCTGCCTCCCGAGCCGGAAGCGGTATCGGAGCCGGAAGCAGCACCAGCGCCGGAGGCGCCCAAGCCCGAGGCCAAGGCCAAGACCACCCGCGGGAAAGCACCCGCCAAGAAGACCGGAGACAAGAAAGCCGTGTCCGAAAAACCGAACAATCTCCAGGACATGTTCCTGAATGCTCTGCGCAAGTCGAAGACGCCGGTGACGATGTTCCTCGTCAAGGGCGTGAAGCTGCAGGGCATCATCACCTGGTTCGACAATTTTTCCGTGCTGCTGCGGCGCGACGGCCAGTCGCAGCTGATCTACAAGCACGCCATCTCCACGGTGATGCCCGCCCACCCGATCGACCTCGCGCCGATCGAGAAGGCCTTCGCCGAGAGCAAGCGCGGCGTGCTGCTGCAGGAGATCTTCCTGAATGCCGTCAAGCAGTCCGGCGATCCGGTGACGATGTTCCTGGTCAACGGCGTGATGCTGCAGGGCGAGGTCGCCGCTTATGACCTGTTCTGCCTGCTGCTCCGTCGCGACGGCCAGAGCCAGCTCGTTTACAAGCACGCCATCTCGACCGTCCAGCCGCTCCACCCGGTGAATCTCGCCGAGGCGGACGACGAGGAGGAGGATTGAGCGGGTTCGGCCGCGAGGACAAGGACGGCATCGTACGCGGGGGGCGCGCGATCGTCGCGCTCCCGGAGATCGGCCCGCACAACCGCACCGCAGAGGCGCGTCTCGAAGAGGCGGCCGGCCTGGCCGGCGCCATCGGGCTCGACGTCGTCGAGAAGCTCGCTTTCCGCCTGCGTCAGCCCAAGGCCGCGACCCTGCTCGGCTCCGGCCAGGTCGAGGCGCTGGCGGAAGCGGCGCGCATGGCCGAAGCCGAGCTGGTGGTGATCGATGCCGCCGTCACCCCGATCCAGCAGCGCAATCTCGAAAAGGCGATCGCAACCAAGGTCATCGACCGGACCGGCCTGATCCTCGAAATCTTCGGCGAACGCGCCGCGACCGCCGAGGGCCGGTTGCAGGTGGAGCTCGCGCATCTCGATTACCAGGCGGGCCGGCTGGTGCGCAGCTGGACCCACCTCGAACGCCAGCGCGGCGGCTTCGGCTTCCTCGGCGGCCCCGGCGAGACGCAGATCGAGGCCGATCGCCGCCTGATCCGCGATCGCATGGCCAAGCTCCGCAAGGAATTGGAGCAGGTCAGCCGCACGCGCGGCCTGCACCGTGACCGGCGGCGCCGGGCGCCGTGGCCCGTCATCGCGCTGGTCGGCTATACCAACGCAGGAAAATCGACGCTTTTCAATCGGATGACCGGTGCTGACGTCATGGCGAAGGATCTCCTCTTCGCCACGCTCGATCCGACCATGCGGCAGATCCGGCTGCCCGGCCTCGACAAGGCGATCCTGTCCGACACGGTGGGTTTCGTGTCGGACCTGCCCACCCAACTCGTCGCCGCCTTCCGCGCCACGCTGGAGGAAGTGACCACCGCCGACATCATCGTCCATGTCCGCGACATGTCGCACCCCGACAGCGAGGCGCAGGCCGAGGATGTCGCGCGCGTGCTCGCCGAGATCGGCGCGACGGACGACGAGGCCGGGGACGGTTCCGGCGGTGCCCCGATGATCGAGGCATGGAACAAGGTCGATGCGCTGGATGCCGAGGCGGTGGCGATGCTCCGCGCCGAAGCCGCGCGCCGCGACGATGCCGTGGTGCTTTCGGCGCTGACCGGGGAGGGGGTGGACGATCTCCGCCGCTTCGTCTCCGATCGGCTCAGCCGCGGCGCCCGCGTCCGCACCGTGCGCCTGCCCGCCAGCGACGGCGCCGCCATCGCCTGGCTGCACCAAAATGGTGAGGTCTTGTCGAGCGAGAATCTGGGCGAGGTGATAAGCCTCGACGTGCGCATCAACGACGTCGACTGGGCTCGGTTCGAGGCGCGGGGGTGAAACGAAGACGGAGGCGACCGTGGATGGGGTCCGGGTAGCTTGGCCAGAGTTGACGGCCGGCGTTCAAGGCCAGGCAGCCACCCAGCAAATCAGGGATTCCCATTATTCCATCACGCTCCATGGCGACTGGGCCGCGCGGCCGGGCGCCGATAACGGGCAGCAGACCTTTTACTCGAGGCGATTGGATACGACCGCCGTAATCTCTTCGCTCGGCATGAGCGCATCTCGTGGCGAACTGGGAAAGATCGCCCATATGCTTGTGGAGCTCCGGCTCAAGGCCGAAGCCAAGGCAGCTTCTGAATACAAGTTCGGGACGACCCTTACCGAGCCGGTCGTCCAGTCGCGTCCATGGGGGTATCTGGTCGCTTATTATGGCTCCGATACGAATGGACGCCATTTCGCCTATGCGGGCGTCATCATAAAATCGGCTGTGATCAGTGTGTACGTTGATTCGCCTACCGCTTCGGAAAACGCGCTGGCCGCAACGATGAGCAGGTTGATGAACGATCTGGAATTTGATCAAGGCTAGAGCGAAGCCAGCAGCGCAAAGCCCGTTTGGCCTGGGCGACGCCACAGACGCCATGCACCGTAGATACGCTTCGACTTCGTTCAGGCGAACGGGTTCGGTTTGAAGCAGGTGCTCTAAATGTCTGCGGCCGGGCGATCATGACGCTCACGGTTGTGCGAACGTAACTACCCCCGCATCAATTTCCGCGTGAATCCAATCAGCCCGAGCTGCCGGTGCCGCCGCAGTCGTTCCGCCCGCAGGATCAGGCGGACCTGCGCGAAGCAGCGATCGACGTCGTCGTTGACCAGCACGTAATCATAGCCGTCCCAGTGGCCGATCTCGGAGACGGCGCGCTCCATGCGGCGATCGATCACCTCGGTGGCGTCGGTGCCGCGCGAGCGCAACCGGCGGTCCAGCTCCTCCATCGAGGGCGGCAGGATGAAGACGCGCACCACGTCGCCGGCGGCCTGCTGGTAGAGCTGCTGGGCGCCCTGCCAGTCGATATCGAACAGCACGTCGCGGCCTTCGTGGAGCATCCGCTCGACCGGCGCGCGGGGTGTGCCGTAGCGATGATCGAAGACATGCGCCCATTCGAGAAATTCGTCGTCGGCGACCATGCGCTTGAACTCCGGCACGTCGACGAAATGATAGTCCTTGCCGTCCACTTCGCCGGGCCGGATCGGCCGGGTGGTGGCGGAAACCGACATCGAGATCTGCCCGTCCGCCTCGATCAGCTTGCGCGAGATGGTCGACTTGCCGGCGCCCGACGGCGAGGAGATCACGAACAGCAGGCCGCGCCGTTGCGCCTCGGTCTCGTGCGCGGGGCGACGGGGAAGGGGGATGGGGGAATCGTCGGGTTCGGCCATGGCCGCTTCTGCCCGCTTGCGGCGCGGGGCGTCAATCACCTTGACAAATATCACCTAATAGGTTATATACCGCAACCGTCCGCTTCATCGGGCGATCGCCGGAGGAGAGGGCAAGGTCCGGGTTGAAACCCCGGGCGGCCGGCGCGAAGCCATCCGGTTCCAGCCGAAGCTTCGCACATCGTATCAACAGGCCAGCCCTGGTTCGCCGCCCCGTTGCACGAAGGGGCAGCCTCATCAGGGTCCGCCGCCACCGGGCTCTCCTCGAAGAGTGCCCAAGGGCTCACCTCAGGTCGTGCCCGACCCGGGTGCACGCAACAGGGACGCGCCGGCCGCTATCCTTCCTCTCGCCCAGGCACCAAGGGAATCATGTGTCTGTCTTCCAACCGTCCTACAGGCCGCGCGCCTTCGCTGCCTGCCAGAGCGCCTCCTTCTCCTCCAGGTCGAGCCCGACGAACGCGTCACCCGCCTCGGCCTCCATCGCGGCGAAGCGGCGTTCGAACTTGGAATTGGCAGCCCGTAGAGCGGCTTCCGGATCAATCCTGAGATGGCGCGCCCAATTGACCACCGCGAACAACAGATCCCCGACCTCTTCGGCGCGGGCCGCATCGTCGGGCGCTGCGGCGATTTCGTCCAGCTCCTCCGCCACCTTGGCGCGCGGGCCGTCCGCGTCGGGCCAGTCGAAGCCGACGCGCGCGGCGCGCTTCTGCAATTTCTCGGCACGGAGCAAAGCCGGAAGGCCGAGCGCGACGCCAGCCAGAGCCCCCGTCTCCTTCCGGCCCGCCCGCTCCTCGGCCTTGATCTGTTCCCAGCCGATCTGCGCGGCGATGCCATCGGTGCGCGCGGTCTCGCCGAAGACGTGCGGATGGCGGCGGACCATCTTGTCGGAAATGGACTCGATCACCTCGGTCAGCGCGAAGTGGCCGGCTTCCTCGGCCATGCGGGCATGGAAGACGACCTGAAGCTGGAGATCGCCGAGTTCGCCCTTGAGGTCCGCCATGTCGTTGCGGGCGATCGCATCGGCGACCTCATTGGCTTCCTCGATCGTATAGGGCGCGATGGTCGAAAAATCCTGCTCGACGTCCCACGGGCATCCGGTTTCGGGGTCGCGCAGCTTCGCCATGATGCCGGCGAGCCGTTCGATCGCGTCACCGACGGAAGCGCGGTTTTCCCCGGCAGGGGGGCTCGGGGGGGCCTTGAGGGGGGCTGTATCGTGGCTCATCCGTCAATCCGATAATATACATTATGTAAAATGTAGATGGGTTCCGGCAGGGTCTGCGGCCCCCCTTTCTTAGCGGCGTCGACAAGAAAGCGGAACCTCCCCAGCCGTTCGGGCTGAGTCTGCGGACGGCCTATCCTTCCTTCCAGTCCGCGCGAGAGAAAGACTATCCTTCGACAGGCCCAGGACGAACGGTGTGGATGGTCCGGCCCGCCGTATGAAGGTCCCTCGATCAGACACTGTCCGTCGCGTTTCGGAGACGTTAGGAAGCGCGGATGCTGCGTGTCCTGCTCCTGCTGCTCTCGATCGCCCTGGCCGTGCCCGCCGTCGCGCAGGATGCCGATCCCATCATCGCGTCGATCAAGGCGCTCGATCAGGCGACGAGCGATTATCAGGCGGTCGATGCCGGCTTCAACGGCCGTGCCACCTCCAGCGAGGCGCAGGCGCTCCGGGATCGCGCCACCGCGGTGAAGCAGAGTGCCGCCGCGCAGGTGACGACGCTGCAGGCGCAGCTCCAGCTCGTCGACGCGCGGGTCGCGCAGCTCGGCCCGGTGACGCCGGGCGTGGTCGAGACGCCGGACATCCAGGCGCAGCGCAAGTTGCTCGCCCAGCAGCGCTCCACGGTCGATTCGGCGATCAAGCGCGGCAAGCTGCTCGGCACCGAGGCGGACCAGCTCGCCACCGAGATCGGCCAGAGCCAGGCCGATGCCTTTTCCGAGCGCGTGTCGGTACGCGTCGCCTCGCCGCTGAGCGGCCGCTTCTGGAGCTCGCTGATCCATTGGCTGCCGCGCGACAGCCGGCGCCTCGCGGCCTTCATGGAGGCCGAGGCGAAAGCGATCGGCGACGGCATCAAGGCGGGCGGCCTGCCCGTCGCCCTGCTCGGCATCGTCGCCGCGCTCGCGTTGGTCTTCCCCGTGCGGCTCGGCCTGCGCAGCGCCGGCCGCCGCTACGTGATCGAGCGCGTGCCCGGCAACCGCCTGCGCCGCACCGGCCTCGCTTTGTGGCTGGCGGTGATCGGCACGCTGGTGCCGGCGCTGGCGGCGATATCCTTCGTCGGCGGCCTGCGCGCCGGCGACATGATCGCGCCGGTGTGGGACGGCATTGCCGGCAGCTTCCAGAAGGCCTGCCTCATCGCCTCGCTGATCCCGGCACTGGGCGGCGCCCTCCTCCAGCGCAAGCAGGCCTCCTGGCGGCTGATCCCGCTGTCGGACGAGGCCGCCAACGCGATCCGGCCGTGGACCTTCGCCGCCGCCGGCGTGACGCTGGTGAGCTTTCTGCTGATCGCGCTGCGCGACGCCATGGGGGCAAGCGGCTCGGCCCAGGCGGCGATCGATGGCATCGCCGCTTTGCTCTATATCGCCCTGGTCACCTGGTATCTCGTCGGTGCCGCGCGCCTGCGGGCCGACGTGGTGCGCGAGCATGACGAGAATCGCAGCGACCAGTCGGTCATCGCCTTCTTCTCGCTGGCGACCTGGGGCCTGCTCGCCGGGTCGGTCATCGCGCTGCTCACGGGCTATGTCGCGCTCGGCTATTTCCTCGCGCGCTTCATCATCTGGATCGCCGTCGTCGCCGCCTCGCTCTATTTGCTGCTGCTGAGCATCGACGACATCTGCTCCACCGTCTTCGATCGCGACGGCCGGGTGGCGAACCTGTTCCACCACGGCTTCGGCATGCGCCGCAGCCTGATCGACCAGTTCGGCGTCGCCCTCTCCGCTCTGCTGCGGCTGCTGCTGATCCTGATCGCGGCGGGCCTCGTTCTCTTTCCGTTCGGCTCCAACATCCCCACCCTGTTCGGCCAGCTCACGCGCTTCGCCAACGGCGTGACGATCGGCCAGGTCACCATTTCGCCCGGCGCGATCCTGCGCGCGGCGGCGGTGCTGGCCGCCGGGCTGTTCGTGGTGCGCGGCATCCAGCGCTGGCTCGTCACCCGCTATCTGCCGGCCACCGAGCTGGATGCCGGCGCGCAGAATTCGATCGCGATGGTGGCACGCTATACGGGGCTGATCCTGGCTGTCTTGTGGGCATTGGCCTCGCTCGGCATCGGGATCGAGCGGATCGCCCTCCTCCTCTCGGCCCTGTCGGTCGGCATCGGTTTCGGCCTGCAGGCGATCACGCAGAATTTCGTCTCCGGCCTGATCCTGCTCGCCGAACGCCCGGTGAAGATCGGCGACTGGGTGAGGATCGGGGATCAGGAAGGCGACGTGAAGCGGATCAGCGTGCGCGCCACCGAAATCCAGATCGCCGACCGCTCGACCCTGATCGTGCCCAATTCGGAGCTGATCACCAAGAGCATCATCAACAAGACGCTGGCCGATCCGCTGGGCCGCATCCAGCTACAATTCTCGGTTCCGCTGGGCACCCATGTCGAGCAGGTGCGGGAAATGGTGATGGCAATCTACGATGCGCAGCCGGCCGTGCTCGATGAGCCCAAGCCCAGCCTCTATATCGACACGATCGCGGACGGGCGGATCAACTTCAACGGCTTCGCCTTCGTGAATTCGCCGCGCGCGGTCTATGCGGCGCGCAGCGACATCTGGTTCCGCTTGCTGTCGGACCTGCCCGAGGCGGGCATCGAACTCGGCACCACGCCGCAGCAGGTGGAATGGATCAACGGCGCGCCGGTGCCGGTGGGCAGCGAGGGAATCATTGCGGGCGACGAGCCGGATGCGACGCTGCACTCAAAAGATTAGGCCGTCGCCCCCGCGCAGGCAGGGGCCTATCTCCTGACCTGTCTCTTTCGCGGAACGATGAGGAGATGGGCTCCTGCCTACGCAGGAGCGACGTTGTCCTAAAGCGCCATCCCGCACGCCCATCCGCTCGCCCAGGCCCATTGGAAATTGTAGCCGCCGAGCCAGCCGGTGACATCCACCGCCTCGCCGATCGCATGGAGGCCGGGCACCGCCCTCGCCTCCATCGTCGGCGAGGAAAGGCCGGCCGTCGCGATGCCGCCCACCGTCACCTCGGCCTTGGCGAAGCCCTCGGTGCCGCTGGGACGGAAGCTCCAGCCGGCGAGGCGGCGCTCCGCGGCCTCCAGCGCCTTGTCGGGCAGGTTGGCGAGTTCTCCCGCCAGCCCCAGCCGCTCCGCCAGCGCCTCGGCCAGCCGATCGGGCAGCAGCCCGCCCAGCACCGACCGGAGGCCCGCCCTCGGCCGCACGCGCTTGGCGTCACGCAGCCAACCGGATGGCCGATCGGGCAGGAGATCGATCGCGATCGGCTCGCCATGCCGCCAGTAGGAGGAAATCTGGAGGATCGCCGGCCCGGACAGCCCGCGATGCGTGAACAGGGCCGCCTCGCGGAAGGCCGCCTTGCCCGCGCGCGCGACCACCTCGCTGGCGACGCCGGACAGATCGCGAAACAGCGCGTCATCCGGACCCAGCGTCAACGGCACCAGGGCCGGGCGCGGCTCGACGAGCTTGAGGCCGAAACGCCTGGCCAGATCGTAGGCGAAGCCGGTCGCGCCCATCCTGGGGATCGAGGGGCCGCCGGTCGCGATCACCAGCCGGGGCGCGCTCGCGGTGCGGCCGCCATGATCGACAGTGAAAAGCCCGTCGGCATGGCCGATATCGCGGATCGCATGGCCGCAACGAACGGTGACGTCGCCCTTGCCGCATTCATCCAGCAGCATCGCCACGATCTGCCGCGCCGATCCGTCGCAGAAGAGCTGGCCGAGCGTCTTCTCGTGCCAGGCGATGCCATACGCATCGACCAGGGCGATGAAATCGGCCGGCGTGTAGCGCCCCAGCGCCGACTTCATGAAATGGGGATTGGCCGAAAGATAATTGCCCGGCCCCGCCCCGACATTGGTGAAATTGCAGCGCCCGCCGCCGGAGATCAGGATCTTCTTCCCCGGCTCGTCGGCATGATCGATCACCAGCACGCGGCGCCCGCGCTGGCCGGCGATCGCGGCGGCCATCAGCCCCGCCCCACCCGCGCCGAGGATGATGGCGTCGAAGGATTCTGGAGAGGGAGAAAGTGACGTCATGACCCAGCCCTAGATGTTCGGCCAAAGCCTATCCACCCGTTCGGGCTGAGCTTGTCGAAGCCCTGTCTTTCTTGCAGGGTCCAAGAAGAACAAAGGCCCCCTTCGACGCCGCCTGCGGCGTCGCTCAGGACAGGCTTCGACAAGCTCAGGGCGAACGGGTGGAGGAAATCATCACCCCGGCAGATCGAACACCAGCAGGGTGGAGGTCGCGGACGCGCACAGCTTGCCCTGCCCATCGACCAGCTTGGCCTCCACGAACGCCGTGCGCCGGCCGATGCTCAACACCACGCCCTCGGCGCGGACCGGCTCGCCGCCAGGTTTCAGCGCGCGATGATAGGAGACCTTGAGCTCCAAGGTCGTATAGCCCTGCGTCGCCGAGAGCAGGGTGTGCGCCGCGCAGCCGCAGGCGCTGTCCAGCAAGGTCGCCGCATAGCCGCCATGGATGCTGCCGATCGGATTGAGCGCCTTGGCACCGGGAATGCCGGCGAACACCACCCGCCCTTTCTCGATCTCGGCCAGATCGAAATCGAGCGTCTCGGCGATCGGAGGGCGCCGGCCCGCTGCCTTCAGCGCGCGCAGCTGCTCGATCCCGCTCAGCGTGCCCGCGCTTTCCTCGATCACGTTCATGGCCGGCTATCCTTGTAGTCACGGAAGTCGGAGGCCGATATCGGCCTCCGATCCGTTTCAATCAACCACCGAGATTGTCGGTCCGCCGGATGAAGCCCGCCACGTCGTCGTGCAGCTTCCGCGCCGAGTCCGCGTGGGCGTAGACCATGTGACCGGACTCATAATAATGATATTCGATATTCTGCTGCAGGCTGGCCGGGATCGGCAGGTGGTGCATCTCGTACCAGCCCTGATAATAAGGTGTGGCGAGATCGTAATAGCCGCCCGCCGACATCACCTTGAGCTGCGGATTGTATTTCATCGCGGTGGCGAGATCGGGCAGCACCGAGGAGCCGACCATCTTGAGCGCCGGCTGGCCGGGCGCGGCGTGGCTCCAGTCCCACGGCCCGAACACGTCGATGCTGGGCTTGAACACCTCGTCCTGCCCGAAATGCAGGTCCTTGCGGACATAGGCGTTGAAGGCGCTGATATAGGCGGAGCTCAACGCCGCCGATTGCGGATCGTAATCGGCATCCTTGGACAGCGGGTCCATGTCGGCGCCGGAGAAGCGGGTGTCGAGGCGGCCGGTGGTCAGTCCGTTCGCGTCCTGCAACTGCTTGGAGAAAGTCGGCCCGTCGATGCGCAGGTCCGCCTTGAGGATGTAGGCGGCGGAAAGCCCGGTATAACCCGCCATCTTCTCGGCGATCCGCTGCTTGAGCGCGGGATCGATCTCGTTGCCCTGCGCCAACGCGGACGCATAATCGGTGGAGGCGAAATGCTCGACCTCCTTGAGGAAGGGCTCGAGCGCCGGCGGCCGGCCGCCGGCCACGCGGTTGTGATACCAGGCGGAGGCCGCCATGGTCGGCAGCTGGGTGACATAGCCCTCGACATTGCCGGGATTGGCGCCCTGCAGGCCAGCGAACAGGCTGAAATCGAGGATCTGCGACAGCAGGATCACGCCGTTGAAATCGATATTGTCGTCGGTCGTCAGATCGTTGATCAGCACCGCCGAGCGCGGCGTGCCGTAGCTTTCGCCGAACAGATATTTGGGTGAGTTCCAGCGGCCATATTTGCTGAGGAAGCCCTTGATGAACTGGTCGAAGGCATAAGCGTCGGCATCGATGCCGAAGAAGGCCTTCTCCTTGTCCTTGCCGGCGATGCGGCTGAAGCCGGTGCCGGGCGCATCGATGAACACGAGGTCCGAGACGTCGAGCAGGCTGTGTTCGTTGTTGACCAGCGCATAGGGCGCGGCCGGCGTATGGCTGTCGTCGGCGGTCACCACCCGCTTCGGCCCGAACGCGCCCATGTGCAGCCACACGGTCGAGGAGCCGGGGCCGCCATTGTAGAGGAAGGTGATCGGCCGATCGGCGGACGGCGCGCCCTTGGCGAAATAGGCGGTGTAGAACATCGATGCCTCGGCCTTGGCGTTCTTCTTGTCGCCAAGGTCGTTGCTCGATTCCTCGCGCCACGCTGTATCGTCCCAGCCCTTGGGGTGGACGATGATCGTGCCCGCCACCGCATGATAGGCGATGGTCCGCCCGCCGATGGTCACATTGCCCTCGCTGTCGGCGCTCTCCGGCGTGAACAGCACGCCCTTGTCCGGCGCGGCGGTGGCGGAGGCATCCCCCTTCTTCTCGGTCTTGTCGGCCGGCGACTTGGTCTCGGCGGCATGAGCCGTGCCGAAGGCGAAGGCGGCGACGGCGGCGAGCAGCAGGCTTTTGCGGATCATGGATGCCCCTATGGTGTTCGATTTATGCAACACACTAGGACGCTGCACGCGCAAAGAAAAGCCACTGGATTGCCAGCCGAAACGACCGGGCATAGGCTCATTGCAGCAACAGGGAGACGGGTATGCGTACAGGGGTGATCGCGCTTTCGGCGCTGGCTTTTGGTCTTGCGGCGCGGACGGTCGCGCAGGCCCCCGCTCCGGCCGCTAATGATCCCTATGTCTGGCTGGAGGACAAGGATGGCGCCCGCTCGATGCAGTGGGTCGAGGCCGAGAACGCCGCCAGCCTGCCGCGGCTGGAGAAGGACCCCCGCTACGCCGGTTTTTACAAGGATGCCTATGCGATTGCGGCGGCGACCGATCGCATTCCTTATCCGCAGCTAGTGAATGGTCGCGTGCTCAATTTCTGGCGCGACGATGCGCATCCGCATGGCCTGCTCCGCTGGACCACCGGCAGCGACTATGAGACGGCCAGCCCGCACTGGACGACGCTTCTCGACATCGATGCGCTGAACAAGGCAGACGGCAAGTCCTGGGTCTTCAAGGGCTATACCTGCCTGGAGCCGGAGGAGCGGCTTTGTCTCGTCGCGCTTTCGGAAGGCGGAGAGGATGCCGTCACCTATCGAGAATTCGACCTCCAGACCGCGCAGTTCACGAAGGGCGGCTTCGTGCTGCCCAAATCCAAGCAGGAGGTTTCCTGGGTGGACAAGGACACACTCCTCGTCGCGCGCGATTGGGGGCCGGGCTCCATGACGGCGTCGGGCTATCCGTTCGTCGTCAAGGCCGTGAAGCGCGGGCAATCGCTTGATCAGGCCAAGGAAATCTATCGCGGCGACACCAGCGACCAGACGGGCACTTCGCCCTTCGTGCTCACCGACGGGCAGGGCCACACGGTCTCCCTGATCCAGCGCGGCACGACCTTCTTCGGCCATGACACGCTGGCGATCACACCGAAGGGCGTCGTCAAATTGCCGATCCCGGAAAAGGCCAACATCACGCAACTGGTGAATGGCCAACTCGTCGTTCAGCTCAGCGAGGGTTGGACGGCCGGCGGCAGGACCATTCCCGCCGGTGCGCTCGCCTCGGTGGATTATCGCCAGCTTACCGGTGGACCGATCACGCCCCGCCTGATCTTCCAGCCCGGCCCCCGTCAGTCGATCAACGACGTCCGAGGCACCCGGACTCGTCTCGTCGCGACCATCCTCGACAATGTTCGTGGTCGTGCGATGGTGTTCACGCCTTCCGCCAAGGGCTGGACATCGCAATCGATCCCCTTGCCGGACAATGCCGCGATCAGTGCGGTCACATCGACCTTCCGGACCGAGGATGCCTATCTCGAAGTCACCAGCTTCCTTGCCCCGACGACGCTTTGGTCGCTCGACGCGGCGACCGCGAAGGCCGCGCAGGTGAAGGCGCTCCCGGCCCGCTTCGACGGATCGCGGGACGTGGTCGAGCAGTTCGAGGCGACCTCCACCGACGGCACGAAGATTCCGTATTTCGTCGTCCACCGGAAAGATGTCGCGCTCGACGGTTCGACGCCCACGATCATGACGGCCTATGGCGGTTTCGAAGTCTCCTCGACGCCTTATTATTCAGGCTCGGCCGGCAAGCTCTGGCTGGAGCGCGGCGGCAGCTACGTGCTCGCCAACATCCGCGGCGGCGGCGAATTCGGGCCGGCCTGGCACGAAGCGGGCCGCAAGACCAGGCGCCAGATCATCTATGACGATTTCGCCAGCGTCGCGAAGGACATCTTCGCCCGCAAGCTCTCCTCCCCTCAGAAGTTCGGCATCATCGGCGGATCGAACGGCGGCCTGCTGATGGGCGTGGAGTTCAACCAGCATCCCGATCTGTGGAAGGCGGTGGTGATCGAGGTACCGCTGCTCGACATGATGCGCTACGAATCGATCCAGGCCGGCGCTTCCTGGGTGGACGAATATGGCTCGGTCTCCGTGCCGGCGGAGAAAGCCTTCCTGCAGACCATTTCACCCTACCAGAATCTCCGGAAGGGCGTGGCCTATCCCGAGCCGTTCATCGTCACCACCACCAAGGACGATCGCGTCGGCCCGCAGCACGCCCGCAAGTTCGCGGCACGGATGAAGGAATACGGCCTTCCCTACCTGTATTACGAGGATACGGCAGGCGGCCACTCGGCGGATGCCGACATCGCCCAGGGCGCCCGGCTACAGGCGCTCAACTACACCTATTTCAGCCAGAAACTGATGGGATCCGCTGTCACAGGAGCGAAATGATCGGCGCCTAGCATGGCGGCCATGGACCGCTATCAATCGGACCTTGACCGGATCAAGGAAGAGCTCGCCGACAGCTTCGATGAGGAGCTGGAGATGGAATTGGACGAAGCCCGCCTCGACGGGCTTCTGGAAGATGTTCCCGGCGAGCGCCATACGCTCGACCGGCGCGTCTATTTTCGCGAGCTGTTCCGGCTGCAGCACGAGCTGGTCCGCCTGCAGGATTGGGTGCAGACTCAGGGCCTCAAGGTCGTGGTCCTGTTCGAGGGCCGCGACAGCGCCGGCAAGGGCGGCGTGATCAAGCGGATCACCCAGCGCCTCAATCCCCGCGTCTGCCGCGTCGCCGCCCTCCCCGCGCCCAACGAGCGCGAGCGGACGCAATGGTATTTCCAGCGTTACGTCTCGCACCTGCCGGCCGCCGGCGAGATCGTGCTGTTCGATCGCAGCTGGTACAATCGCGCCGGCGTCGAGCGCGTGATGGGCTTCTGCAACGAGGAACAGGTGGAGGAATTCTACCGTTCCGTTCCCGAATTCGAGCGGATGCTGATCCGATCGGGAATCATCCTGCTGAAATACTGGTTCTCGATCACCGACGACGAGCAGCAGTTCCGCTTCTCGATGCGCATCCAGGATCCGCTCAAGCAGTGGAAGCTCTCGCCGATGGATGTCGAGAGCCGGCGCCGCTGGGAGGATTATACCCGCGCCAAGGAAGCGATGCTGGAACATACCCACATCCCCGAGGCGCCGTGGTGGGTGGTGGAAGCGGTCGACAAGAAAAAGGCCCGGCTGAACTGCATCAGCCACTTCATCTCGCAGATTCCCTATGGCGAGGTGCAGCGACCGGAGATCGTCCTGCCGGAGCGCGTGCGGCATGAGGATTATCACCGTCATCCGGTGCCGCGCGAAATGTACGTGCCGGAACAGTTCTGAGGGTTGATCCCCTTCCTTCGAGGGGGATCATGAAATTTGCAGGCTCAGTCTATTGCCGCCGTCATCCGGCGGGGGTTGGATCCATTCGAGCAGCATTTGCCGCATCTCGATGCGTCGGTGTGGCGTCAGGCGCCAGCGCTGTATCCCATGGATCTTGACCTTCGTCAGGATGACGGGACATCCACGGACATCTGCTATCGATAAGATCAAATGATGGCGAGGGTCACTTCGTCGTCCGATACGCCGCCAGCGCCCGCTCGCGCGCTTCCTTGTGGCCGATCAGCTTCCCCGGATAGCTGTCCGGCCGGCATCCGGCGTCCTCGGGATCGTGGATGGCGTCATCCGGAAGATCGCGCAGCTCCGGCACCCACTCCCGGATATAGTCCGCCGCATCAAATTTCGCGCTCTGGCTGAGCGGTGCCATGATGCGGGGAAACATGTTGGAATCGACGCCGGTGCCCGCCGTCCACTGCCAGTTGACGCTGTTGTTGCCGTAATCGGCATCGACGAGGCAATCCCAGAACCAGCGCTCGCCCTCTCGCCAGTCGATCAGCAGATGCTTGATCAGGAAGCTCGCGGCGATCATCCGCACCCGATTGTGCATCCAGCCGGTCGCCCAGAGCTGGCGCATCCCGGCATCGACGATCGGATAGCCGGTACGGCCCTGCTGCCAGGCGCGGAGATCGGCCTTCGCGGCCTTGCCCGTGCGCCAGGGCATGGCCTCGAACTGGGCGCGCGTACTCTCACGACCGACATCGGGATATTGAAGCAGGATACCCTGCGCATAATCGCGCCAGCCGATCTCGCCGAGGAAGGTCCGCACCGATCCGCCCTCGTCCGCAACCAGGTGCCATATCTGCCGCGGTGTGATTTCCCCGAAATGCAGGTGCGGCGAGAGGCGCGATGTGCCCTCCTGCGACGGCAGGTTGCGCGTCGCCTCATAATCGGGCGCCTCGCCGACGAACTGGTCGAGCCGTTTGTGCGCACCTGCCTCGCCCGGCTCCCAGTCGGCGAAGCCCGTCGCCCAGTTCGGTTTGGTCGGCAACAGGTCCCACGATCCCAGCGTGTCGGTGGCCGGCCAACGCGACGGCGCCGGGATCTTGGCCGGTGTGCGGATCGCGTCGTCGGGCGGCATGTGATGCGACAGCGCCCGCCAGAACGGCGTGTAGATCTTGAACGGCGTGCCGGCGCCGGTGGTGATCGACTCCGGTGGCGCGAGCTGGTTGCCGTCATGCAGGCAGAGGTCGATCCCCTTCGTCAGCGCCTCTTCGGCCTTCACCCACCAGGGTTCGTAGTGACGGATCGCATGGACTGTCCTCGCACCGGTTTCTTCCGCCAGCGCCGCCAGTATCTCGGCCGCCTTGCCGCGCCGCAGGATCAACCGTGACCCTCTATCGCGCAGCGCCTGGCCCAGGGCCGTCAGACTATGGTGCAGCCACCAGCGCGAGGCGGCGCCCATCGCGTGATCGCCGGGGCCGTCATCATCGAGCACATAGACCGGGATCACCGGCCCGTCATGGCATGCGGCGACGAGTGCGGGGTGGTCGGACAGGCGCAGGTCCTGGCGGAACCAGAAAAGAATGGGGGCTGTCATTCCGCCCCTACGCCCTCACTCCGCCCGCGGTTCCTTGTCGACCATCCAGGTCTGGCCCTTGCCGATCAGCTTCTGGAGATCGGCCGCCTTGCCTTCCGAGGCTTTCGCATTCTGCTCGACCACCGCACTCTCGAATGTCGGCGCGGGGCTGTTGTAGATCGTGCCGAGTGCCACGGGATAGGCGCCGAAGGGCATTTCGACGAGCATGTGGGCGATGCCGCGATTGGTCTCGTCGTGGACGATCACGCCCGCGGCCTGCCAATCGCCGTCGGTGACATCCACCACCTTGAGCGTCAGCGCGTTGACGTCGAGCGTCAGGCCCTTGGTCCCGCCGTCGAACAGCATGGGCTTGCCATTGTCCAGCCATAGCTGCTTGGCGCCGGCCTGCGCTTTCTCGGTGAAGGGCGCGAACACCTCGTCATTGTAGACGATGCAATTCTGGAAGATCTCGACGAAGCTCGCGCCCTTGTGGGCATGCGCCGCCTTGAGGACCGTGGGCAGGTTCTTGTGCACGTCGATGCCCCGCGCCACGAAGCGCGCGCCTGAGCCCAGCGCGAAGGCGCACGGATTGGCAGGGCGATCGACCGATCCGAACGGCGTGGAAGGCGAACGCGTGCCGACCCGGCTGGTCGGCGAATATTGCCCCTTGGTGAGGCCATAGATCTCGTTGTTGAACAGCAGGATCTGGCAGTCGAGATTGCGCCGCAGCAGATGCATGGTGTGATTGCCGCCGATCGACAGCGCATCGCCGTCGCCGGTGATGATCCACACGTCGAGCTCGGGATTGGCGAGCTTCACCCCCGTCGCCACCGCCGGCGCGCGGCCATGGATCGTGTGGAAGCCATAGGTTTCCATATAATAAGGGAAGCGCGACGAGCAGCCGATCCCCGAGACGAACACGGTATTTTCCGGTTTCACCCCCAATTCCGGCATGGTCCGCTGGACGGCCTTGAGGATCGCATAGTCGCCGCAGCCCGGGCACCAGCGGACCTCCTGGTCGGTTTCCCAATCCTTGGGCTTCGAGGTGAAGGGGGTCATGTCGTTCATGCGAGAGCACCCTCGATAGCGGCTTCGATCTCGGCGATGCGGAAGGGCTGGCCGGATACCTTGTTTAGCGGGCGGGCATCGACCAGATACTGATCGCGCAGCACGGTCTTGAGCTGGCCGGTGTTCATCTCCGGCACGAGGATCTTGCCGTAGCTCCTCAGCAAATCGCCGAAATTGGCCGGCATCGGCCAGATGTGGCGAAGATGGACATGGCTGACGTCCAGCCCCTTCGCGCGCGCCCTGCGAACCGCCTGGTGGATCGGCCCGAAGGTCGAGCCCCATCCGACCACCACCAGCTTCGACCCTGCCTCGCCGAGCGTCACCTCCTGCGGCGGAATGTGAGCGGCGATGCCATCCACCTTGTCCTTGCGGGCATCGGTCATCGCCTGGTGATTGGCCGGCGCATAGTCGATATTGCCGGTGTCGACCTTCTTCTCGATGCCGCCGATGCGGTGGAGCAGGCCGGGCGTGCCGGGCTTCACCCAGGGCCGGGCGCCCTTGGCATCGCGGGCATAAGGCAGGAACGTCTCGCCCTCGGCCGGCGCCGTCTCGCGGAACGTCACCGGGAACGGCGCGTAGCCGGCCATGTCCGGCACCTTCCAGGGCTCGGCGGCATTGGCGATATAGCCGTCGGTGAGCAGCATCACCGGAGTCATGAACTGGGTGGCGATGCGGCACGCCTCGATCGCGCAATCGAAGGCGTCGGCGGGAGAGCGGGCGGCGATCACCGGCATCGGCGCGTCGCCGTTGCGGCCGTAGACGGCTTGATAGAGATCCGATTGCTCGGTCTTGGTCGGCAGGCCCGTGGACGGGCCGCCACGCTGCGAGTTGACCACGATCAAAGGCAGCTCGGTCATGATGGCGAGGCCGATCGCCTCCCCCTTGAGCGCGATGCCCGGACCCGACGAGGAGGTGACGCCCAGCTTGCCCGCATAGGAAGCGCCGATCGCCGACGCCACGGCGGCGATCTCGTCCTCAGCCTGGAAGGTGGTGACGCCGTATTCCTTGAGGCGGGACAGGTGATGCAGGATCGCCGAGGCCGGGGTGATCGGGTAGCCGCCGAAGAACATATCGACGTTCGCCAGCTTCGATCCCGCGACGAGACCGAGCGAGATCGCCTCGGCGCCGGTCACTGTGCGGTAGAGGCCTGGCTCCGCCGGTGCCGGCGCGACGCTGTGCTGCTGGAGGCGGGCGACGTCGCCGCCGATCTCCGCCGTCTCGCCGAAGGCATGGCCGGCATTGAGCGCGGCGATATTGGCCTCGGCCAGTTCCGGCGCCTTGGCGAACTTGCCCTTGAGCCAGTCGATGAGCGGCGCGCGGTCGCGGTCGAACATCCAGAGCGCGAGGCCCAGCGTCCACATGTTCTTGCAGCGCAACGCCTCTTTGTTGCCGAGGCCGAAGGGCTTCACGGCATCGAGGGTGAGCTGCGAGATGTTGAGCTTGAACAGCTGCCACTTGGCGAGACTGCCGTCGCTGAGTGGGTTCGCCCCGTCCGCATAGCCTGCCTTGGCGAGGTTGCGGGCCGTGAACTCGCCTTCGTCGGCGATGATCAGGCCACCGACCTTGAGCGCCTCGACGTTCGTCTTCAGCGCCGCCGGGTTCATCGCCACCAGCACGTCCGGCTGGTCGCCCGCCGTCTCGATCGCGGTCGAGCCGAAATTGATCTGGAAGGCCGAGACGCCGAAGGTCGTGCCCTGCGGCGCGCGGATCTCGGCCGGAAAATCCGGGAAGGTCGCGAGATCGTTGCCGGCCAGCGCGGTGGAGAGCGTGAACTGCCCACCCGTGAGCTGCATGCCGTCGCCGGAATCGCCCGCGAAGCGAACCACGATGGATTCCGGAGCGGGATGAGCGTGGGCCTCGGCGGGAGTGAGTTCGCGCGTGGCAGTGGCCATGATCTTCAGACACCCTCGGATGTTGGCGGCGCTTGTGAGCGCTCTTCATCTGGAGAGCCTAGGCCTGTGCGCAAGGCGGCTCAATGAAGAAAAGCGTCAGGGCCGCCCAACGCATCTTCTCGCGTCCGCCACCGATGATGTCGCATGGCGCACCCGACAGGATTCGAACCTGTGGCCTCTGCCTTCGGAGGGCAGCGCTCTATCCAGCTGAGCTACGGGTGCCTGCGAGGGCGCTTAGCAGAGCGTTTCGCGCCCCGCCAGCCCCCATCGCCTGCTTATCGCGGGGCGCCGATGATCGGCTGGAACTGCCCGAGCCCGCACGAGGCGCCCTGCATCGGCGGGCCGGAATAGAGGACGTGGATGATATCCACGCTGCAAAGCTGATCGATGCTGGTCTCGTAGCCGAACCGTTCCTCGAAACCGAGCTGGGGGCAGCTGTTGGGCAGCTTGTTCCGATAGACCTTGCCGCCGTTCATGTAGAAATCGATCGTGCTGTCGTCGCGCACGCGCGTTTCGCGGATGTTGTGGCTCGAGATGCAGCTCACCGGCGGGCCGTCGGGCTGGATCTTGGCCTCCTCGGCCGGCTTGAGCGGGCGGGCGACGGCGGAGCCGGCCAGCAGGGCGATAAGGGTGGCGGTGACGAGAGGGCGGATCATGGCAACCTGCTCCAACTTGTTCTGTACCGATAGGAACGCGCTACACGCCCGTTTATTCCACTTTCGCGGCCGGAGGTTGAGTCTTCGGCCGATACCGGCAGAGATCGGCGACGGGACATCGCCAGCATTCCGGTTTTCGCGCCTTGCAGATGTACCGGCCATGAAGGATCAGCCAGTGATGCGCGCCCGCGCGAAAGGGCTGCGGCGTCACCTTTTCGAGCTTGTCCTCGACGGCGCGGACATCCTTGCCGGGGGCGAGGCCGGTGCGGTTCGAGACGCGGAAGATGTGCGTGTCCACCGCGATCGTCTCATGCCCGAAGGCGACGTTGAGGACGACATTGGCGGTCTTGCGGCCGACGCCCGGCAGGCTCTCCAGCGCCTCGCGGTTCTCCGGCACCACGCCGCCGAACCGATCGACCAGAATCCGGGCGGCGGCGATCACGTTCTTGGCCTTGGTATTGAACAGGCCGATCGTCTTGATATGCTCCTTGAGCCCCGCTTCGCCGAGTTCCAGCATCTTCGCCGGCGTATCGACCTCCTCGAAAAGCCGCCGCGTCGCCTTGTTGACGCCCACGTCGGTCGCCTGCGCGGAGAGTGCGACGGCGACGACCAGCGTATAGGGATTGGTCCACCGCAACTCGGTCTCGGGCGCGGGGTCGCCTTCCGCGAGACGGCGGTAGAATTCGAAGATGTCGGCCTTTTTCACGAACGAAACCCCAACACCGTTCGGGCCGAGCCTGTCGAAACTCCGTCCGTCCTGGCATCGCCATCGAACGAAGCAGGATGCCCCTCCGACACGCTCGGGGCGAAGGGAAGGAAGGACGTCACGAAAGCCCCAGCACGTCGGCCATGGTGTAGCGGCCCGGCGCCCTGCCCTCGCCGAGCCACGAGGCCGCCCGGAGTGCTCCCCGCGCGAAGATGCCGCGATTCTCGGCGCGGTGGCCGAGCTCGATCCGCTCGCCGTCGGTCGCGAACACGACCTGGTGATCGCCCGCCACCGATCCACCGCGCAGCGAGGCGTAATAGATGCCGCCCTGTTCGCGGGCACCGACGCCTTCGGCCATGCGATCGAGCCGGTTGAGGCCCGTCCCGTCCGCCGTACCGCGCCCGACATTGGCGGCGGCGCCCAGCAGCAAGGCGGTGCCGGACGGCGCGTCGACCTTGTGGCGATGGTGCATCTCGACGATCTCGATGTCCCAGTCCGGGCCCAGCCGCCGCGCCGCTTCCTCGACCAGGCCGCGCAGCATGTTGACGCCGAGCGAGGTGTTGTAGGTCTGGACGAGCGGGATGGACCTGGCCGCCGCGTCGATCAGCGCATGATGGTCGGGCGAGAGACCGGTGGTGCCGATCACCATCGGCGTGCCCGCCGCGACCGCCGCCGCGAGATGGCCGGCCAGCGCATCGGGCGCGGTGAAGTCGATCAGCACGTCCGCCTGCTCCGCCAGCGCGCCGAGGCTGGGATCGCCCTTGTCGATGCCGCCGGCCACCGCGATGCCCGCCGCCTTCGCCGCCGCGTCGATCGCCTGGCCCATGCGCCCGTCGAAGCCGAGGATGCCGATCGACGTCATCGTGCGATCTCCAATTTCACGATCTTCGCGCATAAAGGGAAAAAAATGCGGATTGGCCGGGCGAAGGGGGCGGGCGTCGTCATGCCCGCCTCATGGCATCCGTTATCCTACTTTGGAAGCATTCAGCGCAGGCCGTAAGGGCGGGAGAGTTTCCAGCCTTCCCACACCGCGATGGCGAGGAAGAGGAGATCCATCGCGTCCGCCGTGCGGAACGCCAGCGCGATCGTCTCGCCACCGCCCAGCGCCGCCAGTACGTCCAGAAAAGGGCGGCCGGCATCCTTGGCGACGAAGGCGACGTCGCACAGCACCGTGCCGAGCGCCCAGCCGAACGCCGCGCACACCGCGCCGAGCACACCGAACCGGAGATCGATCCCCCGCCCGATCCTGCGAACCGCCCAGCCGACCAGCGCCCCGATGGCGACCGCGATCAGGCCCAGCGCCATGCCGGTGAGATAGGTGAACAGCGCCCAGACCACCGCGCCGACCACGGCCGCCGCCAGCCCCGCCGGAATGGCGGCCGCGAAATTCTGACGCGATCGCAGCGCCGCGATCGCCTCCTCGCGGCTCATCTCGACGGTGGCGGCCTCGTCGATCGTCGTACCAGCCATAGTTCGCTCCTGTCTTCAGGTGCGGCGTTCAGCCGCCGAGATTTGCCTGGATCATCGTGTGCGTGCCGTCGGTCATCAGCGCGAGGAAAGCGGCGAGGCCGAGATAGAAAGCACCATATTCCAGCTTCAGCTGCATCGGCACGGCGTAATAGGCCTGGTTTTCCGGCGCCTGGGGATCGTAATGCCAGGCCTGCTTCAAGGCCGGCAGCGCCAGGATCGCGATCAGGATCAGCAGCGGGCTCGGCCGATAGAGCAGCAGCGCCAGCATCAGCGGCACGCCGAGGAACCAGATGCGCGGCGACAGGATCGCGGTCATCCGCCCGCCGTCGAGCGGCGGGATCGGTATGAGATTGAAGAAGTTGAGGAAGAAGCCGCTATACGCGATGGCCAGCAGCAGCGAGCTTTCCGTCTCGCGCCCCCAGGCATAGACGGCGAGTGCGCCCAGCGTGCCGACCAACGGCCCGGCCGCGGCGACATAGGCCTCGGTCTCGACGTCCATCGGCTGGTCCTTGAGCTGGATCCAGGCGCCGACGAAAGGGATGAAGGTGGGCAGGCTCACCGGCAGCCCGCGCTGCTTCGCGGCGACGAAATGCCCCATTTCGTGCACGAAGAGCAGGCCGATGAACCCCACCGCATAGCGCCAGCCGAAGATCGCCGTATAGACGGCGAGCGAGATCAGCATGGTGAGGATGGTGCCCCCCGCCTTGCCGAACTTGAGCGCGCCGAAGATCAAGGCGAAGAGGCTGCCCATCAGGCTTCGCCGTCGCCCGATCCCTTGCGGTTGACGATGCGCCGGACCGCCGCGCCGATGCCCGCGATCGCGATCATGCCGAGCTTCCACGCCTTGAGCAGGAAGGCGCCGGCGAGCGCGAGCAGCCCGAGCTTCTTCACCGCCACCACGCCGACCAGCGCGGCGAGACCATAGGCCGCCACCTTGTCGGTCGAGCTGTTGAAATCCTCGTAGCGCTTGCCCGGTTCATAAGCGAGCGAACCCAGCAATTGCTGCGCCACCACCTTGTCGGCGCCGATATCCTTGTCGTCGGTGATCAGGTCCAGGCTGAAATAGCCATCCCGCCCCAATGCATAGGTGTTGTAATTGATGGTCTGCGGCTCGCTGGCCGGCGCGCCGCGATCGCGCGAGCCGAGCGACCAGACCAGCCGGTGCATCTTCCCGTCATAAGCAGGCGGCTGCACCCAGCCCGTAATGTCCATGGCCGGGATGCCGCGCGCGATGCGATCGGCATTGGCGGTCTCCGTGCTTTGCTTGAGATCGTCGAGCATGGCATCGGGCTGCCAGTCCTTGGCGTCGCCGTCGCGGACATAGCCCTCCTTGACCCACTTCACGTCGACCAGCCACAGCGCCTTGTCGCGGCGGCTCGCGATCAGCCCGAAACGGGACGGGATGGAGGGGTTGCCGTAAGCGTGCATGATGCCGTTCGCTTCGGCCGCCGGGATGAACACCTCGTCGGGTGTCAGCCTGATCGTACCCTGATCGAGCAGCTTGATCTCCGCCGGGCCGACGATCGCGGTGCGCTTCGCCGCGATCCAGGCCGCCCGTACGTCGGCCTTGACCTGCGGCGGTGGCTCCATCTGCGCCCGGAGCGGCAAGGCGGCCGTTCCCGACGCGACAAGCGCCAGGGCGAACGGCAAAACTGGACGACGCATTACCACATCACCCCTTCCGGACCCGTTCCCCAACGGACCCCGAGGGTGAGGCTAATATCGCCGCGCTGCTCGCGCAACTCCCGTCAGGTCACATCCTGTAACTGACGGTCAGGCCCACGGTGCGGGGGCGCCAGGTCGTGTCGGAGATCAGCAGGGTATCGACGCCCTGGTGGCTGCGGTCGAGCAATGGCGCGCTGTCCAGGAGGTTGTCGACGAACACGGACACGTTCAGGTCGTGGATGATCGTGCCGGCGCGCAGGCCGACGAAATGCTGGGCCTGCGAGGCGACCACGGCCGGATCGTAGCTGGCGATGGCGTCGGGATCCATTTCCTTGGTGCGCTTGCTGGGGCTCTCATATTGATAATCGACGCGGGCGAAGCCATCCGCGCCGAAGGCGGGGAAATCGTATTGCACGCCGATGCTGGCCGTCCATGGCGAGCCGCCCAGGCTGTCGCCCTTCACCGCCAGGATCGACGACGGCTTCGCATATTGCGCCGTCCGCGTGTAGCGGCTGTCGGTATAGCCCAGCGCCATGTCGACGGTCACACCGTGCAGCGGGCTCGCCGTCATCTGGAAATCGAAGCCGCGTGCGCGTGCCTTGCCGAGATTGTCGATGTAGCGGATGGCGCATTCGGGCAGATTGACGAACTGCTGGATGCCGTTCCACTGGATGGTGAAGGCACTCGCCTCGATCGAGATCTTGCGGTCGAACAACTTGTCCTTGGTGCCGATCTCGAAGCTGTCCACGCGATCCGATTTGTAGGAGGTCGGCGCGCCGGAGACGCCCAGCGTGTCGAAATCATCCGAGCAGGCATCGAACGGCACCGGAGCGTTGGCGCCGCCGGGGCGGAAACCGCGCGCATAGGTGCCGTACAGGAGATTGTCCGGTGTCGCCTGCCAGCTGATGTTCGCCTTGGGGGTGAAGGGCTTGGAGCTGGTCCGGCCCGATGCGTCGGTGCGGCCGTAATTCTGCGGGCCGTCGGCGAAATTGGTAAAGCGGTAGGTCACCTTCTCATAACGGCCGCCGCCGGTGACGCTGAGCTTCGGGGTGATGTGCCAGGTGATGTCGGCGAAGGCGGCCAGCTGCTTCTCGTGGCTGACCGACTGGTTGATGTAGCTGTCGCGTCCATTGTAGAGCGGGATCGGATCGGCATTGGGATCGAGATCCGGATCCGCCGCGATGCCGAAATATTTCTCCAGCGACATGCCGAAGAGCTGCTGGAACAGCTGGTTACCCTTGGGATCGACCAGTTCCTCGCGGCTGAGCTGGCGCTGCGACTGGTAGAAGGCGCCCGCCACCCAGGTGATCGGCGCCGACGGATTGGTCGACTGGATACGCAGTTCCTGCGTGAAGATGCGCTGCTTGTTGGTGACGACGCTCGGGCTCAGATAATAATCGACGCTGGGATCGATGCCCCTCGGCTTGAGCAGCGGCGCGGACAGGCCCGGACAATCGTCCACCGAGGAATCGCAGCTCGGATCGGACTGCAGCGACTGGTAATAGCTCAGATCGTAGACGGTGCCGTCATAGCCCGAGATATTGCGCCGCTTGAAGAAGCTGGTGTTGCTGACGACCTCGAACGCGTCGTTCTTATAGTCCATCTTGAGCGTCGGCAGGATGAAGCGATCCGGATTGCGGCGATATTCCGGGCTCGATTCGTGGAACACGCCACGGCCGGCATCCGACTGGCCCTCGACATAGGTGTCGTCGTCGTTGGTCAGGCGCTTCTGGTAGTGGATGGAGGGCGTAATCTGGAAACCGTCGACCGGCTGCCACGTGATCGCGCCGCGAATGACCGTGACGTTGGAATAATTGGTGTTCTTGTCGAGAACATGGCCGTCATAGTCGGTATGGTCGATCCAGCCGCTGTCATGGCGGTGGTAAGCCGAGATGCGGAAGCCGAGCTTGTCGTCGACGATCGGGCCGCCGACCGCCGAGCCGACCTCCCAGCTCATGCCGCCATGGGCGGTGGAGGACAGTTCGGCACGGCTGTAGCTGGTATATTTGTCGAGGCCGGGCTGCGGCGTGATGTAGCGCACCGTGCCGCCTTCCGATCCGGCGCCGAACAGGGTGCCCTGAGGGCCGCGCAGCACCTCGACGCGATCGAGATCGAAGATGGCGGGCAGCGAATCGTCGGAATCGAATCCCAGGTTCCGGATCTGGATCGGCGTGTCGTCGATGTAGATGCCGGTGGTGCCGGCGCCGGCATTAGAGGAGATGCCGCGGATCGCGATCTGGTTGGAACCGTCGTCGAACTGGATGCCCGGCGTGAAGCGGGTGACGTCGGCGAGCGTCTTGGCGCCCTTGAGGTCGAGCGCCTTCTGGTTGAACGCGCTGACGCTGACCGGCACCTTGGAGAGCAGGGCGTCCTGCCGGGTCGCGGTGACGACGATCTCGCCGAACGGGTTGGTGGAGGATGGCTGCGGACCCGCCGTGGCGGCGGGCGCGGGCGGCCCGGCCTTCTGCGCCAGCAAGGGCGCCGGCAAGGCGGCCAGCAACAGGCCCGAAGTCAGCAGATGACGAACGAAATGCTTACGAGAGGTCATGCCCCAACCCCCTTTATGGTTTAACCCGTTGGTGCCTTCCTGCGATATGGCGTCTTCTGCGCCTGTCTGCATGTGATCACAGTCTGCGCGAAATTGTCAATAGAAGCGGTCGCGCAGAGCGAGGAACGACATCGCCGCCACCAATGTCGGCCAGCGCATCAGGCGCCCGCCCGGGAAACGCGGCACCGGCAGGCGGGCGAGGCGCGCATAATCGGCATCGTCGCCGGTGAGCGAGTCGGCCACCAGCTTGCCGACATAGGGCGCCATCACCACGCCCAGCCCCGAAAAACCGCCGACCGCGATCATCCCGGGCTCGACCTCTCGCACATAAGGCAAGCGGTTCGGGGTGATCGCCAGGGTGCCGCCCCAGGCATGATCGATGGCGACGTCCGCCAGTTGCGGGAAGATGGCGAGGATGTGCCTGCGCACGAAGCCCGCGATATCGGCCGGGAAGCGATAGGAATAATTCTCGCCGCCGCCGAACAGCAGCCGATGATCCGGCGTGATCCGGAAATAATAGACGACGAATCGCGAATCGGAGACCGCATAGCCCTGGCGCACGATCGCCTGCGCGCGGGCCTCGCCGAGCGGCGCGGTGACCGCGACATAATTGTTGATCGGCATCACCCGCTGCTCGACCTTCGGCTCCAGCCCGCGCAGATAGCCGTTGCAGGCGAGGATCACCCGATCGGCGGTGACGGCGCCGCGCGCGGTGCGGACGGTCCAGCGATCGCCCGTCCGGTCCAGCGAGGTCGCCGCCGATCGTTCATGCAGTGCGGCGCCGGCCGAGGCCGCGGCCCTGGCGATGCCCAGCGCGAAGTTCAGCGCGTGGAGATGGCCGCCGCGCATGTCGAGCAGGCCGCCATGATAGCCCGCCGATCCGACGAGATGGCGGGCTTCGTCCCTGTTGACGAAGCGGATCGGGTCGTAGCCGTAGCGCTCGCGCAGATGATCGACATGGGCGCGGGTGTGACGGACGTAGCCCGCGCGGTGATCGACATGGAGATAGCCCGGCGTGAAATCGCAGGCGGTGCCCTGGTCCTCGATCAGCCAGTCGAGATGCGCCCGCGCATCGAGCGCCATGCGCCACAACGCCCGCGCATCGTCGGGGCCGAGATGGCGTTCCAGCCACTCCTGCTCGCGCCGCATGCCGACATGGACCTGCCCGCCATTGCGGCCCGACGCGCCCCAGCCCAGCCGAGTCGCCTCCAGCAGCACGACCTTCCGGCCGGCCCGCGCGAGATGCAGCGCCGCCGACAGCCCGGCATAGCCGCCGCCGACGATGCAGACGTCCGCCTGCGCATTGCCCTCCAGCGGCGGCGCGGCCGGCCCCTCGATGCGGGTGGCGGCATACCAGCTCGGCGGATAGGCCCCCGCCGCCGAGACCGATTCATCATCCGTCGATCGCATGCGCCCTCCCGTTGACCATCCCACCGATGCAACATAGCCTGCGATCGCAGATATTCATACGGGAGCCGACGCCGATGCCCCTGCCCTTCGCCTCGCCCTCGCGCCGTGGCTTCCTCGCCGGCATCGGCGCGGCCGCCGTGGGGATCACACTGACGGGGCTGGAGGGCTGCCATCGCGGGCCGCCCGGCAAGCGCATCAACTTCTACAATTGGGATACCTATATCGGGAAGACGACGCTCAAGGATTTCAAGGCGGAGACCGGCGTCACCGTCGACATGAGCCTCTTCTCCAACAATGACGAGCTGTTCGCCAAGCTGCGCGGCGGCAACCAGGGCTATGACGTGATCGTGCCGACCAACGATTTCGTCCAGCGCCTGAGCCAGGCCAACATGCTGGAGCCGCTGGATCATGCGAAGATCCCGAACCTCAAGAACGTCGCACCCGATTTCCAGGACCCGCCCTTCGATCCGGGCCGCAAATGGTCGATGCCCTACACCTGGCTGGTGCTCGGCCTCGGCTATCGCAAGTCCAAGATCCAGGGCGTGCCGGACGATTGGAAATGGGTGTTCGATTCGCCCCAGTATAAGGGCCGCATCGGCCTGCTGGCGGAGGCCGGCGATCTCGTCCGCCTCGCGCTCCAATATCTCGGCTATCCGATGAACACGGCCGATCCGGTGGCGCTGCAGAAGGTGGAGGACATGCTGATCCGCCAGAAGCCCAACGTCGCCGTCTTCCACGACGATAACGGGCAGGACCTGCTGCTCGCCGGCGATATCGACATCGTCATCGAATATAATGGCGACATCGCCCAGGTGATGCGCGAGGACAAGGATCTCGATTTCGTGGTGCCGAAGCAGGGCAGCCAGATCTCGTCCGACTGCCTGTGCATCCCCAAGGGCGCGCCCAACCCCGATCTCGCGCACGAATTCATCAACTATCTGCTCGACGCCAAGGCCGGCGCCGAGATTTCCCAGACGATCCGCTATCCCACCCCCAATGCCGCCGCGCGCGCGCTGATGGGGACGGACTATAAGGACAATCCGGTGATCTTCCCGTCCCAGGCGATCGTCTCCAAATGCGACTACGCCACCTACAATGGCGAGGCGCTGTCGCGGAAATACGAGGATATCATCACGCGGGTGCGCGCGGCCTAGCGCGCCAAACCCAGGAAAACCGTTCGCACTGAGCTTGTCGAAGTGCCGTCCTTCTTCTTTCCAATCTCGAAAGAAAAGGACAGGGCTTCGACAAGCTCAGCCCGAACGAAGGAGGAAGCTCAGCCGATCTCCTCCACCTGCGGCAGATAGGCGCCGTAGCCCTCCGCCTCCATCGCGTCGCGGTGGACGAAGCGGAGCGAGGCGGAGTTGATGCAGTAGCGCAGGCCGCCGCGATCGACCGGTCCGTCCGGGAAGACGTGGCCGAGATGGCTGTCGCCGTGCTTCGAGCGCACTTCGGTACGGACCATGCCGTGCGAGACGTCGCGCAGTTCGGCGACGTTGGCGGGCTCGATCGGCTTGGTGAAGCTCGGCCAGCCGCAGCCGGATTCATATTTGTCGCTGCTCGCGAACAGCGGCTCGCCGGACACGATGTCCACGTAGATGCCGGGCGCCTTGTTGCCGAGCAAGGCACCGGTGCCGGGCCGCTCGGTGCCGGCCTGCTGGGTGATGTGATATTGCTCGGGCGTCAGCGCCGCGATGGCTTCGTCGGTCTTGCGATAGTCGGCCATGATCAGGTCTCCCGTTCGGAGGCCTAGATGGGGAGGCGAAGGGCGGCTGTCGAGGGACATGTCGCTCTCCCTTACCCCGTTCGTCCTGAGCCTGTCGAAGGACGAACGGATCGCGGGCGGCTAGGCCGATCCGCTTGCGGGCACCTACCCCCGCGTCACCGGCGCCACGAACATATAGCCTTCGCTGCGCACCGTGCGGATCAGCTCCGCGCCGCCGTCATGCGCGGCGAGCTTGCGGCGCAGGCGCGAGACCTGCACGTCGATCGCGCGGTCGTAGAGCTCGCTGTCCTGCCCGCTGGCATAATCGAGCAGCTGGTCACGGCTGAGCACGCGGCGGGGATGCTCGACGAAGGCGCGCATCAGCCGGAATTCGCTGTCCGACAGGTTCACCACCTGCCCCCGCGCGTCGGTGAGCGTGCGGCCGACCATGTCGAAGGACCAGCCGGCGAAGAGCGACAGGGCCTCGTGCGTCCCCGGCCCATCCGCCGCTTCGCCCTCCGCGCCGCCGGCGCGCTCGGCCTGGCCCCCGCTCCGCCGCAGCACGGTGCGGATGCGGGCGAGCAGTTCGCGCGGGTTGCAGGGCTTGGCGAGATAATCCTCGGCGCCCATCTCCAGCCCGACGATCCGATCGACATCGGTCCCGACCGCCGAGAGCATGATCACCGGTGGCCCGTCCTGCCGCTGCAGCCCGCGCAACGCCGAGAGGCCGTCCTCGCCGGGCATCATCACGTCGAGCACGATGAGATCGTAGCGGCGCTGCCGCAGCAAGGCGCGCATCTCCGCCGGGTTGCTCGCCGTGTCGGCCTGGTAGCCATGCTTGTCCAGGAAGGACGAGATCAGCGTGCGGATACCGACATCGTCGTCGACCACGAGAATGCGGGTGGCAAGATCCATGTGCAGCAGGATGGCGTTCATGGGCGCCGAATGCCAGCCTCGCTTTGCAGGAAAATCGCAACGTGCGACGCGAACGCTACCCGCTGACACGAAGCGCAACATTGGGGTGCGGTCGCGATGCTAGCGCGCAGGCTGGCGGACGTTTCGCCGTCGCCGCAGGGCATGGCATAGATCGGGACCATGAGCACCACCCGCACTCCCCGCACGTGGCACGAACCGCCGATCGGCTTCCAGATCCTCGTCCTGCTGTTCGGCGGGCTGGTGGTCGCACAGGCGGTGACGCTGATCCTGACGATGATGGTGCCGCCCGCCCCGCCCGCGCAGCACGACATGCGCGACATCGTGGCGGCGCTGCGGAGCGATGGCGGCGCGGGCGGGCTCAGCCGCAGCGTGCAGGCGGGGCCGCCCGACGTCAGCGGCGCCGGCTGGTTCACCTCCGGCGAATCCCGCGACAGCCTGGCGCGCCTGCTCGGTCGTTCCGCCGACGACGTGCGGCTCGCTTTCTACGCGCCCCTGCCCTTCGCCGGCATCGCCGCCCCGCCCATGCCCCCCGCCCAGCCGCATCCGGCCGAGCCGCCGGTGCCGGGGGGCCGCGACGCGGCGGCGCTGAACATCGCCTGGGCGGTCGATCCCCATCCGCTCGTGCCACGCCCCGTCCCCCTGCTGCGCCTGGTGGTCGACGGGCCGGGCGGCGGTGGCGGATATCCGGGGGGCGCGGGCGCCATGCCGGGGGGCGGCTTCCCCAGTGGCGGCATGCCGGGGGCGGGCTTCCCGCGGCAGGGCATGCCCGGCAACGGGCGGATGGGCGGCCCCGGCGCGCGCGGCACCTTCGGCAACGCGCCCGGCGGGATGGGAGCCATCGGCCGCGATCTCGGCCGCTCCGGCGGCATGCCCTCGCCCGGCGATCTGGAGCGCCAGCCGATGGGGCCGTACCACGGCGACGGCGGCGCACCCGACGGCGCGGGAATGGGCCGTGGCGGAGACCGCGGTGCCGGCCTCGCGCCGCCCGCCGTCCGCGAGATGGGGGCCATGCCCAGCCTCGCCGCGCCCGGCATCGTCGGCCGCGATTCCGCCCCGCTCCCGCTCGCGCCCGCTCCGCAGCCGGCGGAACCCGCGACGAATGCCGGCGCCGCCGCTGCGCCCGAGCCGGATCGGAACAGCGCGCCGCCAGTCCGCCGCGAGCCCGCCGTCCCCGCGCCCACGCTCGTGCAGCCGCCGCAGCCGGCGACAGCGCCTGCCCCCGCGCCCGCCGCGCCGTCCTTCCATCGGCAGGACGCGGTGGCGCCGAGCGCGGCGCCGGTGCCGATCCCGCCCCAGCGCAAGGCCCTGTTCGGCCTGGCGCCGGCCCCCTTCGTGGAAGGCGATTTCATCGCCGCCATGCGCGCGCCCGACGGCCGCTGGATCGTCGTCCAGCCCGCCGCCGACGGTTTCCCCAATGCCTGGCAGCGGCGGGTGCTGCTGTGGTTCGCCGTGGCCTTCGCGATCGTCGCCCCAATCGGCTGGCTCTATGCCCGCCACATCGTGAAGCCGCTCGCCCGCTTCACCACCGCCGCCGAGCAGCTCGGCCGCGATCCCTCCGCCGCCCTCGTCGCGCTGGAAGGGCCGGCGGAGATCGGCCGCGCCGCGCATGCCTTCAACGTCATGCAGAGCCGGCTGCGCAGCTTCGTCGACGATCGCACCGCGATGGTCGGCGCGATCAGCCACGATCTGCGCACCCCCCTCACCCGCCTGCGCTTCCGCATCGAGGAGGTGGAGGATGACGGCATCCGTGACGGCATGAACGAGGAGGTCGCCGAGATGGAGGCGATGATCACCTCGGTGCTCACCTTCATCCGCGACGCCTCGACGCCGAACGCGCGCGAGCGGCTCGATCTCGGCATGCTGGTCGAGGACGTGGCGCAGGATGCGCAGCTGATCGGCAGCGACGTGCAGGTCGAGGTGCTGGCGCCCGCCCCGGTGGAGATCGACGTGCTCGGCATGCGGCGCCTGCTCGCCAACCTCGTCGAGAATGCCGTCAAATATGGCGACCGCGCGCGGATCCGCATGCGCGTGGAGGAAGATGCCGCGATCGCCGAGATCGAGGATGACGGGCCTGGCATTCCCGAGGACGAGCTGGAACGCGCGTTCGAGCCCTTCTACCGCGCCTCCAACGCGGCGGCATCGGGCAAGACCGGCACGGGCCTCGGCCTCGCCGTCTGCCGCTCGATCGCCCGCGCACATGGCGGCGACGTCGTGCTGGTGCGCTCCGCGGAGGGCTTCGCGGCGCAGCTCCGCCTGCCGCTGGCTTATGATGCCGCGCGCATCGCGGCTTGATGTCGGGCGCGTAACGGCCGGTCACGTGTAGCAACATTCTGCCATTCCGGGCGTACACGCGCTCCCCAGGACGGCCTCCTGAACAAGGGAGACCGGCTTGACCGGAATGCTGCAAGACCGGTCGAACGAAGAGGTGCCGTCGCGATGGGAGCGCACCCTGGCGCGGCCCGTGCCGTTGTGGGGCCTGCTGGTCGCGATCGTGCTGGGGCTGGTCGTCACCATCCTGTTCGGGTCGCTGGTGCGCACCGCCGCCACCTCCGGCCGGGCGGGCGCCGTCGCGCTCGATATCGCCACCGTCCCGCGCACGGTGAAGCGGCTGCTGCATGGCCATCTGCCCAACGAGGCCTTCCGCGCTTATTATGACGGCGCCTACGATCCGCTGCCCAACGGCTTCCGGCGCAACACGGCCCAGCCCTTCGTCGATCCCGGCTATGTGCTGCTGACCGCCTTCGACGAACGCCTCCGCCGTCCGGTGGTGCGCCTGCTCCGCCTGAGCGACGGCAAGGTCGTCCACGATTATCGGCCGGACATCGACGCGATCAACGCGCGCTCGCATTTCTCCTCGGCGCTGATCGACCTCGCGCGCGATCGCGGCGTCGATCGCAACCTGATGATGCACCCGCTGTTGATGCCGGACGGCGGGCTCGTCATCCACGACAGCTCGCCGCTGGCGCGGGTCGATGCCTGCGGCAAGGTCGAATGGGTGGTGGACGGCATTTTCCACCATTCGGCGGAGCGCGATGCGGACGGCCATATCTGGGCGGTCTATCGCTATCCGACCTCGCCTTTGCCCGGCGTCGCGCCGACCTTCGACGACGAGGCCATCGCCGAGGTCTCGCCGGACGGCAAGCCGCTGCTGCGGCGCCGCGTCGCCGACATCCTCGACGCCAACGGGCTCGGCGAGACGTGGCGCGGCCACCCTTATGTCGACGATCCCTTCCACCTCAACGACGTCCAGCCGATCCTGTCCGACGGCCGCGCCTGGAAGCGCGGCGACCTGCTGCTTTCCCTGCGCAACATGTCGCTGCTGCTGCTCTACCGGCCATCGACGGGCCGGGTGCTGTGGAGCAAGCAGGGCCCCTGGGCGATGCAGCATGACGTCAGCGTCATCGACGATCACCGCATCTCTGTGTTCGACAATCACTGGCGCTTCGCCGCGCCCGAGGGCGAGGTGGACGGCACCAACCGCATCCCCGTCTACGATTTCGCGACCGGCCAGGTCAGCTACCCCTATCAGGCCGGCACCACCCGCAACGGCATCATGACGCGGGCGCAGGGCCGCGCGACGCCGCTGCCCAATGGCGACATGATGATCGAGGAGACCGAGCGCGGCCGATTGCTGCGCATGGCGCCCGACGGCACGATCCGCTGGCGCTACATCTCCGCCGATCCCGCCATGCACCGCTACCAGCTACGCTGGAGCCGCTATCTCGACCCCGTCACCGATGGCGCCGCCATCCAAGCCGCGGAGCATGCCCGATGCGCCTGAAGCCTCTCCTCACCGCCCTGCTCGTCCTGATCGTTCCGGCGCCCGCCTGGGCCTATATGGGGCCGGGCCTCGGCATGGGCGCGGTGATGACCTCGCTGGGCGTGATCGGCGCGATCCTGCTCGGCCTGTTTTCGATCCTCTGGTATCCGGCCAAGCGCCTGGTCCGGCGGATCGGCCGGCGCAGCGCGCGGCGATGACGGGCGCCGCGCTCCTTCTTCTCGCGACGATCGCCTCGATCGAGCTGATCCGCGCGCTCGGCCTGATGGCGGCGTTCGGGCGGACGGCGCGGATCGCCCGGCGGGCGCTGCGCATCGTCCCGCGCACCGGCGTCTCCGAATGGGCGAAGGAGCGCGCGCTGCGGTGCGCCTCGGCGCGCCTGCTCGGCGCCTCGCTCCGGAGCGGGCTGCTGCTGATCCTGGTCGCCCTGCCGCTGCTGGCGATCGTGGCGATCGATGTCCGCGTCCCGCTCGGCGTGCGCGCCAGCATGACCGACTGGCGCACCCGCCTCTGGCTGCTGGCCCTGACCGGCGCCTACGCGCTGCTGCGCCGCCGGGCGCGCACCGGGCTGGGCAGCGGCGAACGCATCCTCCAGCGCCTCGCGCTCGGCAACCGCGCGGTGCTGGAGACCACGCTGGCGATCGAGCGGCGCCTCTATCCCGCGCGGCCGGGCGAGGCTGTCGGCGGTCCGCCCGTCTTCATCGCCGGGCTGGCGCGGGCCGGCACCTCGATCCTGACGCGGATGCTGCACGAGACGGGCGCCTTCGCCAGCCTCACCTATCGCGATTTGCCCTTCCCGCTCGCGCCGAACGGCTGGGCGCGGTTCGGCCGGGGGCGCCACGTCGCGGCACAGGAGCGCGGCCATGGCGACGGCCTCACCCATGATCTGGACAGCCCCGAGGCGATCGAGGAACTGTTCTGGCTGGCGCAGGACGGCGAGCGCTACCGGCTGAAGGACGGCCTGTTGCCGCACCATCCGGCGGCCGAGACGATCGCCGCCTTCCGCGATTATGCCCGGCTGGTGCGCCGCCGCTACGATCGGCCGCGCTACCTTTCCAAGAACAACACCAATATCCTGCGCCTGCCCGCCCTGATCGAGGCCTTTCCGGATGCGATCCTGCTGCATCCGTTCCGCGATCCGGTGGAGCAGAGCGCCTCGCTGCTCGGCCAGCATCTGCGCGCCTGCGAGATGGCGGGGGAGGATCCCTATCGCCGCGATTTCATGCGCTGGCTCGGCCATCACGAATTCGGCGCCGACCATCGCCCCTTCCTGCTGTGGGACAAGGAGGGAGGCGGAGACGCCACCGGCATCGACTATTGGCTGCGGCGCTGGATCGCGGCGTATGGCTTCCTGCTGAACCAGCCCGAGGCGGTGCGGCGCCGGCAGCTGTTCGTCGACTATGACGCACTCTGCGCCGCGCCCGAGGCCGGCGCGCGCGATTTGGGCGAGCGGCTCGGGCTGGGCCACCCGCTCGACGCCGGCGCGCTCCGGCCAGCGGTCCGCCGTGCCGGGCGCCGGGCCTCCCGCGCGATCGTCGCGGAGGCGTACACGCTGTACGGCGACCTGCTCGAAAAGGGGCGTTCCGCCGGAGAGCCACACCGCCAGAGCGCGTGAGCACAACCATAAACCCTCCCCCGCCAGGGGGGAGGATTGAATCAATAGGCGACGCTCAGCGAGCCCAGCACCGTGCGCGGCGCGGCATAATAAGCCTGCCCCCAGGCGAGGCTGTTGAGATATTTCCGGTCGGTGACGTTGCGGACGTTGATCGCGGCCGTCACCCGGTCGACCAGCGTGATGCTCGCCATCAGATCGACGACCACATAGCCCCGCTGGCGCACCTCGGTGTCGTTGCCCTCGGCGTCCGCCACGCCGCTGTCGATATGGGTCGCGTCCTGCCAGCGCAGGTCGGCGCCCAGCTTGAGATCGCGCAGCGCCGGAAACGCATAGGTGGTGGCGAGCTTGAACGTCCGGTTGGGGATGTAGGGCAGCGCCCGCTCGCCGCCCGGATTGCGCAGCGAAAAGCCGGTATAGCCGCCGCTCACCGTCCAGTCGGGCGTGATCTTGCCCGCCACTTCGAGCTCGAAGCCCTTGGACGTGGTGGTCTGGCCGACATAATAATCGCCGCCGACCTGCCCGGCGCCGCCCTCCTCGAACGAGCCGGCATATTGGGCGAGATTCTTCTGCCGGGCGCGGAACACCGCCGCGGTCGCGTAGAGCTTGCCGCCCAGCCACTGGCCCTTCACGCCGCCCTCGATGCTGCTGCCGGTGGCGGGCGCGAGGCGAGTGTTGCGGATGTCGACCTGGCTCTGCGGGCTGAAGATGCCGGTGTAGCTCGCATAGGCCTTGATGTTGGCGGTCACGTCGTAGAGCGCGCCGGCATAAGGCGTGACCTTGCTGTTCTTGCGCCCGTCGTCGACGCCGTAGCTGCTGCCCGTCGTCCTGAGCCAGGTCGCCGCGAAGCCGGTGATCGCCTTCAGCCGGCCGGTAATGTTCCAGTGAGCGGCGCCATAAGCGCGGGTCAGCCGGTCGACCAGGCGGGTCTGCAGCACGAAATCGGGATAGGCCGGCTCCGCCACGTCGACCTGCCCGAGCTGGCCGATCGCCGGATAGGGGATGTCGAAATCCCCGTCGTCCTGCGCCTCATATTCGCGGCCGCTCGATCGCCCGGTGGAGACCCCGAAGGCGAGATCGTGCCGGCGGCCGAACAATTCGAACGGCCCGGATGCATAAGCGTCGAAGATGTCCTGCTTGTAGTCGGTGTCATAGCGCCCGCTCGATCCGGTGATGCCGAGGCCGGTCGCGCGATCGGGGGTGCCGTCCGCATAGAGCAGCTTCGCGTCATACTGGATGCGGTTGAAGGTGTAGACGCCCTTCACCGACCAGTCGCCGCCGAGATCGTAGCGCAGTTCGCCGAAGGCGCTCTGGTTGCGCGTGTTCCAGTAGGTCCAGGGGGCCGCCGTGGAGGCGGAACGCGGATAGGCGATCTGGCCGCCATCCGCATAGGTGAGCGGCAGCGCCCCCCAGATGTTGCCGCGCGCATCGTTCTGCTGGCGGCTGTAGCCGGCGGTCGCCTTGAGCCGCGGCGTGATGTCCCAGGAGACCAGCAGACCCACGACATCGCGGTTCAGATGATAATAATCGAGATAGGAATCGCTGTCCTCGTGCGCGGCGATCAGGCGGGCCTGCAGCGTGCCGGATTTGTTGAGCGGCCCGGAAATGTCGCCCTCGATCCGGCGATCGTCGTAGGAGCCCAGATAGCCCGTCAGCGATGCCTGGAAATTCGCCGTCGGCCGCTTGCGGACATAGTTGATCGTCGCCGAGGGATTGCCGACGCCGGTCATCATGCCGTTGGCGCCGCGCACCGTCTCCACCCGGTCCCACAGCACGGTGTCGAGGCTGCCGAAGGCGATCCCGTCCGACAGCAGGGGCAGGCCGATGCCGTCGATCTGGAAATTGGTGATGGTGAAGCCGCGCGCGTCATATTGGGTGCGGTCGGTCTCGGCGCGCTCGACATTGACGCCCGGCACCTGATCCAGAAGGTCGTTCACGTCGGTGAGCGCGAAATCGCGGATCTGCTGGCGATCGACGATGGTGACCGACTGCGGCGTCTCGATCAGCGACAGCGGCAGGCCGGTGGCCGAACTGCTTTCCTGCGTGGCGATCGCGCCGGTGACGACGATCTCGTCATTGCCCGTCGGCGCGGTATCCGCCGCCATCGCGTGCGTCGCGATCGCGCACGCCGCCACCCCCGCGGCAAGCGCGGCCTGAAAACCCTTGATCATCAACATGCTCCCTGCGGCCGAGACCGTTGGCCCCGGCTATCGGAGGATGTTGTTGCAAGTCAATATCAATATGTTTCCACTGGCGCGGTGGCCCCGCTCAGGCCTGGACGGGCTCCAGCGCATGCGGCTCCGGCGTCTGCTCGTCCGACGATCGGCTCCGCGCAGGCCCGATCCGGTACCAGAGCGCATAGAGGGCTGGCAGGAAGATCAGGGTGAGCGCCGTGCCCCCGATCGTGCCGCCGATCAGCGTGAAGGCGAGCGAGCCCCAGAAGACCGAGAAGGTCAGCGGGATGAAGGCCAGCACCGCCGCCAGCGCCGTCAGGATCACCGGCCGCGCCCGCTGCACCGTCGCCTCGACGACGGCATGATAGGGATCGAGCCCGTCGCGCTCGTTCTGGTGGATCTGGCCGATCAGGATCAGCGTGTTGCGCATGATGATCCCGGCCAGCCCGATCATGCCGAGGATGGCATTGAAGCCGAACGGCTGGTGGAACAGCAAAAGAGTCGGCACCACCCCCACCAGGGCCAAGGGTGCCGTCAGCAGCACCATCGCCATGGCGGAGAGCGATCGTACCTGGAAGATGATCACCACCATCATCAGGATGATCATCAGCGGGAAGACCGCGGCGAGCGCGACGTTCGCCTTGCCGGCCTCCTCCAGCGCGGCGGCCGTCTCGATCTTGTAGCCGGCCGGCAGCGCATCGACGATCGGCTTGATCTGACCGATGATCTCGTTGGAGACGTCCGGCGGCTGGAATTCCTCGCCGATATCGCCGCGCACGGTGATCGTGGTATAGCGATCGCGGCGGCGCAGGATCGGGTCCTCCATGCGGACCTCGGCCTTGCCGATCTGCTCCAGCGGCACGCGCTGGCCGGCGCTGCCGGTGAGGGTGAAGGCGCTCAGCTTCGCGGGATCGAGCCGGTCCGGCCCGGCGCTGCGCGCGATGACCTCGACCGAGCGGATATCCTCGCGCACCTGGGTGACGGGCACGCCGGTGAGCAGGAACTGCAATTGCTCGGAGGCGTCGTGCGAACTCAGCCCGATCGCGCGCAGGCGATCCTGATCGAGCACGAAATGGACGGTGGGCACGCGCTCGCCCCAATCCGTGTTGACCTGCCGCATCTTGGCGTTGCGCAGCATCACCTGCCGCACCTGCTCGGCAATGGCGCGGACCTTGTCCTCCTGCGGCCCCATCACGCGGAAGGCGACCGGGAAAGGGGAATAGGGGCCGAACACGATCTGCGTCGCGCGGATGCGCGCGCCGGGCACGATCCCCTGCGCCGCCACGTCGCGAACCCGCAGCTTGAGCGCCTCGCGCGCTTTCTCGTCAGGCGTCAGCACCACGATCTTGGCGAAGGACGGATCGGGCAGCTCGGGTGACATGGCGAGGAAGAAGCGCGGCGCGCCCTGCCCCACATAAGAGGTGACGATCTTCGATTCCGGCTGCTTGCGAAGCCAGTCCTCCATCTTCACGGTCGCCGCGCTGGTCGCCTCGATGCTGGTGCCCTCGGGCATCTGCACCTCGACCAGCACTTCGGGCCGATCCGAGATCGGGAAGAATTGCTGCTTCACGAAGCCCATGAAGACGATCGCCACGACGAACAGCGCAAGGACGGCGAGCGCGACCTTCCTCTTGTTGTCCACCACCCAGGACAGGCCCGCGCGCAACCGGTTGTAGCGCGGCGTGCCGTAGATCGCGGCATGCCCGCCGGCGACGGGCTTGAGATCGGGCAGCAGCTTCACGCCGAGATAGGGGGTGAAGGCCACGGCGACGACCCACGAGGTCAGCAGCGCGAAGCCCACCACCCAGAAGATGTTGCCGGCATATTCGCCCGCGCTCGACTTGGCGAAACCGACCGGCATCAGCCCGATCGTCGTCACCAGGGTGCCCGCCAGCATCGGCGCGGCGGTATGGCCCCAGGCGTAGGTGGCGGCCGAGACGCGATCGAACCCCTCCTCCATCTTCACGACGATCGTCTCGATGATGATGATCGCATCGTCGACCAGTAGACCGAGCGAGAGAATCAACGCGCCCAGCGTGATCCGGTCGAAATCGCGGCCCGTCGCCAGCATGATCACGAACACGCCGGCCAGCGTCAGCGGCACCGCCAGGGCGACGACGATGCCCACGCGCCAGCCGAGGCTGATCAGGCTGACCGCGATCACCACCGCCAGGGCCACGAAGAACTTCAGCATGAACTCGCCATAGGCTTCCTGGATGTTCACCGCCTGGTCGGTGACCTTGGTGAAGGAGAGGCCCAGCGGCATGTCGGCGGAGATCGCCTTGGCCTCCTTGTCGAGGTCCTTGCCGAGCTGGAGGCCGTTATAGCGCTCCTTCATCACCACCCCGAGCTCCAGCGCGGGCTCGCCCTGGTTGCGGATCAGGAAGGTGGCGGGATCCTCGTAGCCGCGCGTCACGTCGGCGATGTCGGACAGCTTGAGCGTCTTGCCCGCCGCCACGATCGGCGTGTCCCTGATCTTCTGGAGATCGTCGAAGGCGCCGTCGAGGCGGACCTGCACCTGCGGGCCGTCGGTGTCGATCGATCCGGCGGGCGTGACGAGATTCTGGTTGCCCAGCGCCGCGAACACGTCGCGCGCGGAAATGCCCAAGGTCGCGAGCCGCGCATAGGAGAATTCGACGTAGATGCGCTCGGGCCGCTCGCCGATGATGTTGACCTTCTTCACGCCCGCCACGTGCAGCAGCCGCTGGCGCAGCTCCTCGGCCTGGCGGACGAGGATGCGCTGCGGCTCGCCCTTCGCCTTGAGGGCGTAGAGCGCGAAGGTGACGTCGCCATATTCGTCGTTGACGAAGGGGCCGGAAACGCCCTGCGGCAGTTTCAGCGCCTCGTCGCCCAGCTTCTTGCGCGCCTGGTAGAATTCCTCCGGCACCTCGGCGGGTGGCGTCGGATCCCGCAGCGTGACCGTGGTGAAGGCGAGGCCCGGCCGCGTGAAGGTCTCGGCGCGGTCATACCATTTGAGTTCCTGCATCCGCTTTTCCAGCGGTTCGGCGACCTGATCCTGCATCTCCTGCGCGGTGGCGCCCGGCCAGACCGTGTAGAAGGTCATCGACTTGATGGTGAAGCTGGGATCCTCGGCACGCCCCATCTTGAGGAAGGCGAACAGGCCGGCGACCGTGATGGCGAGGATCAGGAACAGGGTGACGGAGCGTTCCCGGACGGCGAGCGCCGAGAGATTGAAGCCGCCGCCGCTCATCGCGCCGCGACCTGATCGGATGCGATGCGGACGGCCTCGCCCTGGTGGAGCAGATGCGCGCCGAGCGCCACGAACCGCTCGCCCGCGCGCAGGCCACCGGTGATCGTGGCGGTCTCCTCGCCCAGCCCGGCGAGCCGCACCGGCCGCCACGCCACCCGTGTCGGGGAGCCGGCGACGATCCATACGCCGGGCCCATGGCCATTGTCGAAGATCGCGGCCAGCGGCACTTCCATCGCGTCGGCCGCCTTGGCGTCGGCCAGCCGGATCGTCACCGTCGCGCCCAGCGGTGCGGCGGCGGCGGCGCCCTCCAGCACGTAGCGGGCATCATAGGTGCGGGTCTGCGGATCGGCGGCGTTGGAGAGCTGGCGCAGGCGCGCCGTGCCCGACACGGCCGAGCTGTAGACCGAGGCGGCGGCGGTCGAGCCGATCGCGGGGCGGATCGTCTCCGGCAGGCTGATCGTCGCCTCGCGCGGCCCCGCGCGGGCGAGGCGCACCACCGTCTGCCCGGCGGCCACGACCTGCCCCGGCTCGGCCAGCGTCTCGACCACTATGCCATCCGCATCCGCGAGCAGCACCGAATAGCCGGCCTGATTGCGCGCGACGCCGGCCTGCGCTTCCGCCGCCTCGAGCTGCGCCCTGGCGGCATCGGCGTCCGCCTTCATCTGGTCGTAGGTCGAGGCCGAGACGGCGCCGGCGGCGACGAGATCGCGATAGCGCTTCTCGTCGGCGGCGGTCTGGAGAGCCTTCGCGCGCGCCGCCGCGACGACGCCCGTCTGCGCTTCCGTCGCGAGCGCGAGATCGGTGCGGTCGATGCGCATCAGCGGCTGGCCGCGATGGACCGCCTGCCCGGTATCGACGAGGCGCTCGATCACCTTGCCGGGAACCCGGAAGCCGAGGTCGCTCTGCACCCGCGCCGAGACGATGCCCGAGAACGCCCGGCTACCCTGCCCGCTTTCCCCCGCCGCGGCGACGCGGACCAGCGGCGCGTCGGTACGCGGATCGGCGGCGGCCTTGCCGCAGGCCGCAAGCATCAGCGGCAAGGTGCCGAGCAACAGGATCGAACCGGCTGTGACGAGACGGGGCATGGTCAGGCGCTTCCGCAAAATGGAGTCGCGCATCCATGCCGATTAGTGACCAATATGTCAATTGGTCACAATTTACTATGGCGCGAGGCTCCGCAGAACGAGACTGGCAACCTCGTTCTGCCCCTCGGGCACGGCATCGAGATTATATTGGAGCATGACGGGGTTCATGAAGGGCTGGAACACCATCATGATCGCGCGCACCGCCTCGTCGATCGGCGTCTTGCGCTCGAACTCCCCGGCCTCGCGCCCCTCCTGGATGATGCCGGCGAGGATCGTCGCGACCTCCTCGATATAGGCTTCGGCGGACGGCCATTTCTCCGCGCAGGAATGGGCGGCGATCTCGTAGAGCTTCTCGTCGTTGAACGCCATTTCCGTGGTCGCGACCGTCATTGTCTTGAAAAGACGTCTAAATTTGTCGGTCGCCGATTTGCCCTCGGCGATCGACTCGTGAATGGCGGCGGTGATGGTGCCCAGGCAGTTGGCGCAGATCGCCTCGCCGATCGCCTGTTTCGAGCCGAAGAATTTGTAGATGTAGGCCTTGGAGAAGCCGATCGCCTTGGCGAGATCGGCGACCGTCGTCTTGTCATAGCCGTAGCGGCTGAAATGCGCGTCGGCCGCCTCGATGATCTGGTCGCGGATGCTGTGATCGGCGGGGCCGCGCAGGCCCGCCGCCGTGGTCGCTGGAAGGTCGCTCATGCGCCTTACTTAATCCAGCGCGTTGCGATTGACAACGAGTGACCATATTGCTTATTAGTCACACTCCTTCTTACGAGAGCCATTATGCGATCGCAGCTCTTCCTTCTGGCGTCGGGGCTTCTCGCGGGATGCGCGGCCGGCCCCGATTATCATCGGCCGGATGTCGCGGCCCCGGCGGCCTTCCTGGGCGCGCCCGCCGTGGCCGGACGCGATGCGGCCGGCCCGGCGCAGGGCGACGCCCGCTGGTGGGCCGGCTTCGGCGACCCGCTGCTGACCGATCTCGTCGAGAAGGCGCTCGCCCAGAATCTCGACATCGCGCAGGCGGTGGCACGGGTCACGCAGGCGCGCGCCGGGCTGCATGCCGCCGACGCCGCCCTCCTGCCGTCGGGCACCGTCTCCGGATCGGCGGCGGCGCTCCGGATGTCGGGCGACACGCTGCAGGGACGCCAGCTCGAAGCCTTCGGGACGAGCCGCAACACCGAGAATTACGAGCTGGACCTCGGCGCCAGCTGGGAGATCGACCTGTTCGGCGGGCTGCGGCGCGACCGGGAGGCGGCGCAGGACGACTATCAGGCGTCCCGCGCCGGCGTGGCGGCCGCCCGGCTTGCCGTCGCGGCGCAGGTGGCCGACACCTATATCGCGATCCGGGGTCTGCAGGCGCGGCTCGCGGTCGCCAAAGAGCAGGCCGGTACCCAGCAGCGGCTGGTCGACACGATCGCGCTGCAATATCGCAAGGGAGTCGCCGCCGAATTGCAGCTCCGTCAGGCCGAGGGCGTGCTGGCCCAGGTCAAGGGCACGATCCCCGGGCTCCAGGTGGCGCTCGACGGCGCCCTGAACGCGCTCGACGTGCTGGAAGGCGCACAGCCGGGGACCTTCCGCGCACAGCTGGCCGCCGCCGCGGACATCCCCGCCGCCCCCGCCATCGCCGATATCGGCAGCCCGGCGGACCTGCTGCGCCGCCGGCCCGACCTGATCGTCGCCGAGCGCAAGCTCGCCGCCTCGAATGCGCGGATCGGGTCGGCGATTTCCGAATATTATCCCAAGCTGTCGCTCAGCGGCCTGCTGGGCAGCGCCGCCACCGGCCCCGCGAGCCTGTTCACCGGCGGGGCCACGCAGGCCCAGGGCGTCTTCGGCCTGCGCTGGCGCCTGTTCGATTTCGGCCGGGTCGATGCCGAGATCAAGGATGCGCGCGGCCGCAATGCCGAGGCGCTGGCGGCGTACCGGCTGGCGGTGCTGCGCGCGTCCGAGGATGTCGAGGATGCCTTCTCCGCCCTGATCAACCGGGAAGCGGAGCAGCGCACGCTGGCCGGCGGCGAGACGGCGCTCGCCCGCGCCCAGCAATCGTCCATGGCGGCCTATAAGGGCGGCGTCGTCAGCCTCATCGAAGTGCTCGATGCCGATACGCGCCTGCTCCAGACGCGCGACGCGCTCGCGCAGGCCCGCACCGAATCCGCCCGCGCCGCGGTGGCCTCCTTCCGCTCGCTGGGCGGCGGGTGGAGCGCGGACGGGAGGGGGCCGGAAGTGCCCGCCCCGCGCGGCTGAACCGGGTCAGCGCGCCGGGAAGCGCGTCACCTGCGTGAAGACGACCCGCCACCGGCCTCCGCGCCTGGCCCATATGTCGGCGAACCGGGTGTGGCCGGCGAAGGCCTTGCCGCCATCCGTGCCGCGCAGGTCCACCTCGCCCGACAGGACGGCGCCGCCGTTCCAGACCCGGTTGATCGCGTGCCGGACGACATAGGGCTGGAGCGTGAAGCCCGGGGCCGTGGAATCGCGGATGAACCCGGCCTTGGTGGAGATTGCCGCGCCGCCATTCACCAGCACATAGTCGTCGGCGAGCAGCCGCTGCAGCGCCGGCCCGTCATTGTGGATCTGGGCATGGTCGTAATCCGCCGCAGCCCTGGCCAGATCGGCCGGCAACGGATCGCCGTGCGGTTCGGCCGCCACGGCCGGGGCGGCGAGCAAGGCCGCGAGGATGATCATCCGCATCTGTCCTTCTCCTTCAGGCATCGGGCACGGTGATGGACGGCGCCAGCCGCAGGATTTCCGGCTTCTGCATGAAGGCCGGCAGCACGGCGTCCGCCAGCCCGTCGCGCCAGCCGTTCGTCGCATTCAGCCGCCGGGAGAAGGCCCGCTCGGCCGCCTCGTCGGGAAACGGCGCGATCCACAGGAAGACGGGATCATGGTCGCGCACCGGCAGGCGCGGAAAATTGTTGGGCGCCGCCTCCGTCGCCAGGGTCGCCGCCACCCTTCCGCCCGCCGCCGCGATCGCCGGTTGCAGCCTTGATGCGAAGGCGTCGGCAAACGCGCCGGGATCGACATCGCGCAGCCGGTGGATCGCGATGCGGACCAGCCCCCCGCCGCCCAGCATCTGCGGCCCGATGGTGCCGGCCACGGGTTTCAGCAGCAGCACATTGTCGCTGTCGACGATCATCGCATTCGCCTGTTCGCGATGCGCCTTCCATACCGGGCCGAAATAGAAGGATTCGAGCGCCGCCTGGCGCGCCGGCATGTCGGCGAAGCCGCGTATCCACACGAAGCGATCGGGATCGTCGAGATCGCGGAACACCGCGCGGACATGGCTGCCGACCGCGTCCTGCGAGGTCACGAACCGTTCCCCGAACAAGCGGGTGAAAGCGGCGCGCGTACCACCCCGCACCGTATATTGGCGCAGTTCGAAGATCGTCAGCTCCGGCGCCCCCGCCGCGGCGAAAGCCGGCATGACGACAAGCCCCGCCGCGCCGGCGAGGACCAGCCGGCGGCCGATCATCGCCGGAACTCCATGATCCAGTTGGTTTCCCACGAGGCGCCCCGATCCGCCGAAAAGGCCTGCTGCCAGCGGGGCATGCCCTTCGCCGGCATATCCCAGACATAGCGCACCCGGATCGGCCTGCCATCGAGCAGGCTGTCGCCCAAGAAGGTCCCCACCCCGTTCTCGAACCGGCCCGTCACCGGCGGATCGATGTCCGCGAAGCGCCCGTCCCACCACCAGATCGACCAGAGACCGGTCTTGGGATCGAACCGGCGCAGACCCTCGGCGCGATAGGCGCCGGACGGATCGTCGAGGACATTGTCCTCATAGCCGGCCATGCCCGCCATCAGCGGCCCCGCCGTCGTGGTGCCGGTGAACCGGACCCAATCGTCGCTGCCCGCGAGCCGCTTGCGCAGCTTGCGGTGATGGACGGTCCAATGCCCGTCCTGAAACGAGAAATCCCGCAGCGGCACGGCGGCCATGGCGGGAAAGGCGAGGGCTGCGGTGAGCAGCGTGCCGCCGGCGAGAAGCGAGCGGCGATCGAGGGCGTGAAGATTTTCCATGCCCCCCTTGCTAGCCCCCCAAATATGCCAAACCACGTCACCATTATCGCGCTATGAAAAAGATATGCGCGCCAGCCGTCTGCTCTCGATCCTGATCCGCCTCCAGATCCACGGGCGGGTGTCCGCGCGCATCCTGGCCGATCGGTTCGAAGTGTCCCGGCGCACCATCTATCGCGACATCGACGAGCTGAGCGCGGCGGGCGTGCCGGTCTATGCCGAGCGCGGCGCGGCCGGCGGCTTCGCGCTGCTCGACGGCTGGCAGACCCGGCTCACCGGCATGACGGGCGAGGAGGCCGAGGCGATCCTGCTGTCCAGCCTGCCGAGCACCGCCGCCGATCTCGGCTTCAGCGAGACGGCGGCGACGGCCCGGCTCAAGCTGCTCGCCGCGATGCCCGCGCAATCCAGCGAGGCCGCCCGGCGCGTCGCCGATCGCTTCCATTTCGATCCCGTCCCGTGGCATCGCCGGCCGGCGCCGCGCACGGAGGACCTGCGCCTGCTGGCGCGCGCCATCTGGGAATGCCGGCGGCTGACCCTCGTCTACGACAGCTGGGCCGGTGCCAAGGCGCGCACCATCGAGCCGCTCGGCATCGTCCTCAAGGCCGGCGAATATTATTTCATGGCGGTGCGGCGCGGCCGCCCGGCCATCCACAAGCTGGACAATGCGCGCGATCTCGCCTTGCTGGACGAGAGCTTCGTCCGCCCGCCCGGCTTCGATCTGGCGGTGGCCTGGCAGGATGCGCTCGCCCAGTTCGAGGCGAGCCTGCGGCGGGAGGTGGCGCGGCTCCGCGTCGCGCCGGACGCGATGTCGCGCTTGGGGGCGCTCAACGCCGACATGGCCGAGCCGATCTTCGCCGCCGCGCCGGGCGCCGACGGCTGGCGCGAGGCCGAGGTGCCGATCGAGAGCGTGGGGTTCGCCGCCGGGCAATTGCTCGGCCTCGGCACGCTGGTCGAAATCCTCTCGCCCGAGTCGCTGCGCGCGGAGGTGAAGCAGCGCGCGCGGGCGATCGCGGCGTTCTACTAATCGGTGCTCATACCGAAAGGCGCGCATCGCCCTCCAGCACCCGCTGTTCCAGCGCCGGCTTGCCGCCGGTCCAGCGTTTCGCCCGGTGCAGGACGCGATAGCGGATAGGCCCGCCGTCCGGCGTCGTCGCGCGGGCGATCGGCCGGGGGACGCAGACGAACTCGGTATCGATCGCCTCCGCGCTGGCCGTCACCACCGCATAACCATGCCCGCCCATGTCGACGAATTCCAGGTGCGGCGCGACATCCTTGTTGGTGAGCGCCCGCGCCCGCTCGATGTCGCCCGTCCGCGCATATTCGAGCGCGCTGCGCACGCCATGTTTGAGCAGCAGGTTGACGGTGGCCTCCTTGGTGCCGTCCGCCCGGTCGGCGACGAACATTGGCCGCAGTTTATGGCCCTTCAATCCATGCTCCAACGCCTCGGCGAGACCGGGCGCCGAGATCGACCCGACGATGAAGCTGATGCCCACCGGATCGAAGGCCCGCGGCGGCAACGCTTTCGCCGCATAGCCGGCCCAGAAGCTGTGGCGATCGCCCGAGACCGTGACGAAGCCGTCGATCCCGGCCGCGCGGACATGATCGTAGATTTCGGCGCGTTCGGAGAAGGCGGCGCTGAAATCGCCGCCGCCGAAGGTCGCATAGCCCGTGCCCGGCCACGGCGTGGTCAGCCCGGCGGGGAGATTCTGCGGATCGGTGCGCACGTCGAGCGTGCCGTTGGTCGGCGTCCAGATCTTCCACGTCGCGGTGGAGGCCCGGAGGCGGTCCTTGAGCCATGCTTTCTGAATGCGGCCGAGCATCGTGTAGACCGGCTCGTCCTTGCGGAAGTTGGGGATGCTCTTGTCGCCCAGCGCGATCGCATCGGGCGGGCGGTGCCCGTCATAGGCCCGGCCGCCATCGAGGATTTCCAGTGCCTCCTGCGGGAAGAGCAAGGGAAAATCGGGAAGGTCGAAGGCGTTGGCCTCGGGCCGGGTGGTCGGGTCCTCCATCGTGTAGCTGTGGAAGTCGGTCATGACGAGATCGACGTGCCGGCCGTAGCGCGCCGCGCGATAGGCGGTCATGCTGCCCACCGCGATACGGTTGTTGGCCTCGTCGCCGAAGCCGTCGGCATCCAGCGCGGGGACCGGCGCATCGGCCACCACCGGCGGCGCGAAGCGATCCAGCCCCGGCCCGGAGGCCTTGCGCACCCGCGACGGGATATATTCCCACCAGGCCTGGTTCGCCGCGACGCGCAGCGCCTGCGCCGGCTCCGCCTTGCCGTCATATTTGATGAAGCTCTGCCAGCCCTGCCAGGAGAATTCGTGATTGTCGCCGATGCAGATGAAGGGCCAGCGGGCGCGGGCATCCTGCACGTCGGGATCGTCGATATGCGCGCGATAGACCATGCGATAGCCGTCCAGCGTGGTCGGCACGTGGAAATTGTCGACCTTGCGCGCATCCGGCACGCGGCCGATGTCGAACACCGTGCGATCGTAGCGGTGGGGCACCTCGTCCGGATATTCGACCACCTCGTAGATGAAATCGCCGAGGTGGAGGACGAAGCCGAGCCGCCGGCCCTCGGGCGCGCGATCATCCTCCCAGATCATCCGGCGATAGGCGTTCTGCGCGCCTTCGTTGACGCTCTGGCAGGAGACGAAGGCGAAGCGCACGGGGCGCGCGTCGCTGTCGAGTGGCGCGGTGATGGTCCGGCCGATGCGGCTGCCGTGGCCGGCCGCGTCGGTGAAGCGATACCAATAGACCGTGGCGGGCTGGAGGCCGGCGGCCAGCACCCGGCAGGTCCAGTCCGATTCGGCGAGCACGGGCGCCCGCATCGTCGCGACGACGCGCCGGAAATCGGGATCGAGCGCGATCTCGGCGGTCAACGCGGCCTCGGTTCGATCCGCGAAGGGCCGCCGGGTCCAGAGGATGACGCTATGCGGGTCCGGATCGCCCGAGGCGACGCCCTCCGGATAGAGGTCCCGCGCCTCGCGCCACACGAGACGCGATGCCGCCGGAATCGGCCCCGCCCACGCCAGGGTCGCGCCCATGGCGGCTGCGGATGCCAGAAAATTGCGCCGGTCCCATTTGGTCATGCGGTCCCTCCTGATGGCGCCGTCATGCCATCGGCACGGCACGGCTGCTTGAACAAATGTGCGCGCCCTCTCCCGGCATGCAGGCGAGGCTTGAAGGAGGGTGCCGGCAGGCCCGGCTTTTCGACGAACTGCATAGACGTGCTGCCCAATTGACTGGACCGGCACGCTTATTCGGCCACCATGCCGGCCATGGACATGCCCGCGAGCGCGTCTCGCTCCCCCTCGCCCCTGCCCCGCCGCACCATCCGGGCCGGCGTGGAGCGATTGGCGGCCGGTATCGACATGCCGCGCCACCTGCATGTCGAGGCCTATCTCACGCTGGTGCTGCGCGGACACTATCGCCAGCTCGGCTATGCCGGCCGCCTCGAATGCGCGGCGGGCGATCTGGTCCTGCAGCCGAGCTTCGACTGCCATCGCGACGAGATGCTGAGCGCGGGGCTGGAATTGCTGCGGCTGCCCTGGCGGCGCGATATGTCGTTCGGTGGCGTCTATCGCGGCCTCGATATCGAGGCGATCCGCCGCGCCGCCGAACGCGATGTCCGGGAGGCGTGCGCCCTCGCCGGCCAGGCCCTCGCCGCCGCCACCCCGCTCGCGGCGACGGACGACTGGACGGACAGCCTCGCCTATCGCCTGCGCGACGGGCGGACGCGGATCGCCGCGCTCGCCGAGGAATTCGGCCTGGCGCGCGAGGCCTTGTCGCGGGGCTTCTCGAGGATCTACGGCGTCTCGCCGGTGACGTTCCGCAACGAGCTCCGGGCCCGCCGCGCCGCCTTGCTCATCCTGTCGTCGGACAGCCGGCTCTGCGATATCGCCGCCGATGCGGGCTTCGCCGACCAGGCGCACATGACCCGCGGCGTGCGATCGCTCACCGGCCTGCCTCCGGCCTCGCTGCGCGCCAGCGCCCTGGCGCGATAGCGGGGCCGGCCGCTCATCGCCCGTTCAGCTTGGCCCCGCTAGAACCATCTTCGCGGACCGGGCCCCTCTGGCGGCGGCTTACCCAAGCCCCGTGATGTCGGACCGCATCGAGCGTGCTCGGTGCTGGTTCGGATATGCCTTCCACCACCACCGCCGGCACCTCGATCGAAGTCACTTCGATGGAGGAAGACCATGAATGCTCTCGTCGAGCGCCTGATTGCCACCCACCGCCAGCTCAACCGCGAGATCCGTCGCGAGCTCGGCCAGCGCCTGCCCGACCAGATGCGGCTGACCCGGCTCAAGAAGCATCGCCTGGCGACCAAGGACCAGCTCGCCCGGCACGTGCCGGATGCGGCGGACCTCGGCCGCGCCGCGCGCCGCCTGTTCGGGGCGCTGCGCACGCCCGTCCGCTCCGCGAAGGAGGCCTGAGCCATGGAGCGCGTCGAACTGCGGCCGCTTTATGCCGGCGGCGAGATCGATCAGGGCCTGCGCCGGCACATGATCGGCATCTACCGCACGATGGCGGCGGGCCTGCTGCTCACCGCCGGCGTGGCCTTCGCCGTGGCCAGCACGCCCGCTTTGGTGGCGGCGATCTTCGGCACCCCGCTCAAGTGGGTGGCGATGCTGGCCCCGCTCGCCTTCGTGTTCTTCTTCACCTTCCGGATCGAGCGGATGACGACGGCGTCCGCCCGGCTGACCTTCTTCGCCTTCGCGGCGGTGATGGGCGTGTCGATGGCGAGCATCTTCCTCGTCTTCACCGGCACCAGCATCGCCCAGATGTTCCTGGTCGCGGCCACCATGTTCGCGGGCGTCAGCCTGTGGGGCTATACGACCAGCCGGGATCTGTCGCGCTGGTCGACCTACCTGATGATGGGCCTGATCGGCGTGGTCGCGACCTCGCTGATCAACCTGATCGTCGGATCGAGCGTGGTGCAGACGATCCTCTCGCTGGTCGGCGTCGTCGTCTTCACCGGGCTCACGGCGTGGGACACGCAGCGGGCGAAGTCCGACTATCTGGCCTATGCCGGGACGGAGCAGGCCGAGAAGCTCGCGATCATGAGCGCGCTCAGCCTGTACCTGAACCTCGTCAACATCTTCCAGCTGCTGCTCAACCTGGGCGGCGAGCGGGAAGGCTGATCCCGGCCGGAGGGGGCGCCGGTGGCGCGCCCCTGCCGGCCGGCGCTCGCTTTGATCTAGCCAATCGCCCGCTTCCGTGGAACGGTGCTCCGCCTGTTTGCGTGGAGCACCGTATGTTGCCCGATCTCTTCCCGCCCATCCCTGCCGCGCCCCGCTTGATGCCGCATCGATCGGCGGCCGGCCTGTGACAGTGCGGACGATCATGCGCCGCGCCTGCGCCGTGCTGCTCGGCGCGGCGGGCGTGGCGATGGCGCCCGCGCATGCCGGAACGGTCGCGATCACCTTCGACGACCTGCCCGTCTTCGGCACCTTCTATACCCCGGCCGAGGGCGAGGACGTGACGACGCGGCTGCTCGGCGGCCTCAGGCGGCATCACCTCCACGCCATCGGCTTCGTGAACGAGATCCAGCTCGACAACGGCTACCACGAATCGCGAATCGCCCTGCTGCGGCAATGGCTCGATGCCGGGATGGACCTCGGCAACCACAGCTACTCCCACCCGTCGCTGACCCGCACCCCGGTCGACGCCTATATCGCCGATGTCGCGAAGGGCGAGACGGTCACCAGGGCGCTGCTGGCCGCGAAGGGCCGGCAGGAGCATTATTATCGCCACCCCTATCTGGAAACGGGCGCGACCCAGGCCGACCGCCGGACATTCGAAGACTGGCTGGCCGCGCATGGCTATACGGTCGCGCCGGTCAGCATGGAGAATAGCGACTGGGCGTTCGCCGGCCCCTATTCCGCTGCGCTCGCGCATGGCGACGCGGCGGCAGCGCAGCATATTCGCGACGCCTATCTCGCCTATTCGGCCGCCATCATCCCCTGGTATCGCCAGGCCGCCACCCGGTTGCTGGGCCGCGAGCCCGCCTTCGTGATGCTGCTCCACGCGAGCCGGCTCAACGCCGACAGCATCGACGATCTCGCGGCCCTCTTCCAGAAGAACGACCTGCGCAGCGTCACGCTCGATCGCGCGCTCCAGGATCCGGCCTACAAGATTCCCGACACCTATGTGGGGCCGGATGGCGACGTATGGGTCACCCGCTGGTCGCTGACGCTCGACAAGAGCCTGCCTTATGCCAGCCAGCCACGGGTGCCGGACGATATCGCGGCGCTGAACGCGAAGCTGGGGGCCGCGCAAGCCGCGCCGCCACCGGCCTCGCCCAAGCCCTGAAAGGCGGACCGGCTTGGAGATCACGCGCGAACGCCTCGAGGACCATCGCCGTCCGGATGCACCGGACAAAGCGAACGCGCGCAACCTGCTGGCCGCCTGCATGGTCCACGCCTTGCATGACGGCTATACCGACGGCCTCTATGCCTTCCTGCCGATCTGGCAGGGGCAATTCCGGCTGTCCTATGCCGGCCTCGCGATGGTCCGCGCGCTCTATTACGGCACGATGGGCGGGCTGCAGCTCCCCGCCGATCGCGCCTTGCGCCGGCTCTCGCCCCGCGCGTCGCTGGTCCTCGCCACGCTGATCGCGGCCGGCGGCTTTCTCGTCATGGCGTTGCCGCTGGGTTTCGCCGGCCTCTGCCTCGGGCTCGTCATCGCCGGCATCGGTTCCAGCATCCAGCATCCGCGCGGCTCGACGCTCGTCACGGACAGCTATGGCACAAGCGCGCGCCGGCCGCTCGGCATCTACAATTTCTCGGGCGATCTCGGCAAGGCCACCCTCCCCGCCCTCGCCGCCATGCTGCTGCCGCTGATCGCGTGGCGGCCGGTCCTCGGGCTGATGGCGATGCTCGGGATCGGCGTGGCGGCCGCGCTGGCCTGGCTCGCGCCGGCCGTCGCGAAACCTGATGGCGAGGACGCCAAAGCGCGCCAGCCGGGCGGAGGGCGTTGGGGGTTCGGCCTGCTCACCGCGATCGGCGGGCTCGATACGGCCACGCGCATGGGCTATCTGCTCTTCCTGCCCTTCCTGATCCACGGGCGCGGCGGCGGTTCGGCGACGGTCGGCATCGCGCTCGCCCTGTTGTTCATCGGCGGCGCCTTCGGCAAGGCGATCTGCACCTGGCTGAGCGAGCGGCTGGGCGTGATCGGCGGCGTCGTGGCGACGGAAGCGGCGACCGCGCTGCTGATCGCGGTCACCCTGCGCACGCCCCTCGGTCCCACGCTCGCAATCCTGCCCCTGCTCGGCATCGTCCTCAACGGGACATCGTCGATCTTGTACGGCACCGTGCCCGAACTGGCGCCGGGCGGCGACGTCGGGCGGGCCTTCGCCATCTTCTACACCAGCGTCATCGGCGCGGGCGGCTTCGCCCCGATCCTCTACGGCGCCGTCGCCGATCACAGCGGCCAGGCCATTGGCATCCTCGCGGCGAGCGCGACCGCGGCGGCGATCATCCCGCTGATCATCATGCTGCGGCCATCGCTGCGCGCGGCGGCCTAGCCCGTGGCGAGGACGGCCAGCCCCTCCGCCGACCGGGACCTCAAATTGTTGCGCCGCCTGCTGCGCGCGAAGGACCATATGGATGCCGCGCCGCACGAGGAATGGCCGGTGTCGCGGCTGGCGCGGGTGAGCGGCACCTCCGAGGCCTATTTCGCGCGATCGTTCCGCGACGCCTTCGGCATTCCCCCGCACCGCTATTTGCTGACCCGCCGCGTCGAGCGGGCGGCCGCGCTGCTGCGCGACACCGACCTGCCGGTGACGGAGATCGCCCTGCAGACCGGATGGAACAGCCTGGGCACTTTCGGCCGGACGTTCCGCGACGTGACGGGCGAGAGCCCCGGCGCGCTCCGGCAGCGGATGCAGGCGATACCGGGCCAATTGGAGCAGGTGCCGCACTGCTTCGTCCGCGCGGCGCAGCGGCCCGACCTCAGAATGGCAGTTTCGGAGAAGCGGCGCCGGACGGGCGACGATAAAGCGGGGGCAACCGAAACGGAGGTTCCATGACCCAGGGTATCCAAGTCGCCGGCCTGTACGTCCACGATCAGGACGAAGCGCTGCAATTCTATGTGGATGGGCTGGGGTTCCGCGTGCACACCGATGCCCGCAACGGCGAGTATCGCTGGCTCACCGTGCAGCACCCCGATCAGCCGGATTTCCAGCTCGGCCTGTTCCGGCCCCAGGCGCCGACCGTCGACGACGCCACCGCAAGGGGCCTGCTGGAAGCCGTCGCCAAGGGCGCGATGCCGCCGCTCGTCCTGGTCGTCGCGGATTGCCAGGCCGCCTACCAGGCGATGCGCGCGCGCGGCGTCGAGTTCACGCAGGAGCCGATCGCGCGCTACGGCGCGGTCGACGCGAGCTTCCGCGATCCCTCCGGTAATGGCTGGAAGCTGGTGCAGGCCCGCTGACGCGGCGATGTGCCTCATCCCGTCCTGGCTGCTCTTCGAAGGAGGTCGCCATGATCTTGCACGACTGGATCCGGCAGGCGCATCGCTGGCTGGGGATCCTCCTGACGCTCGCCATCCTCGCCAATTTCGCGGCGATGGCGTTCGGCCCGCCACCCCCGGCGATCGTCTACGCGCCGCTCGCCCCGCTGGCGCTGCTGCTGGTCAGTGGCCTGACCCTGTTCTTCCGGCCGCGTGCCCGGAGGGTGGAACGGCCATAGCCGGCCGCGCTGCCCGCCAGCGCCGGTAGCCGATCACCGCGAGGACGATCATCACCGCATAGAGCCCCGCCGTCAGCATCAGGCCCTTGAACACGAACATCCCGACGTAAAGCAGGTCCACGGCGATCCAGAGCAGCCAGCTCGTGGCATGGCGCCGCGCCGTCCAATATTGGGCGACGAGGCTGAAGCTGCTGAGCGCGGAATCCATCCATGGCAGGGCCGCATTGGTGTAGCGGCTGGTGAACCAGCCGATCGCGACCGCGCCGGCGGCGCCGGCGGCGAGGCCCGACCAGGCCTGCCACCGCGACAGCGACTCCACGACCACCTCGCCCGTCTCGTCCTTCCTGCCCAGGCCCCACGCGATCCAGCCATAGAGGATGGCGATCGCGAACAGCGCCTGCAGCACCATGTCCGCATAGAGCCGCACGTCGAGGAACAGCTTGAAATAGAGCGCGCAGGCCAGAAGGTTGATCGGCCAGCACAGCATCCAGCGCCGCGCGGTCAGCCAGATCGCGAGGAAGCTGGCGGCGACGGCGGCGATTTCCAGCGGTGACATCAGGCGGCCGCCCGCAGGATCTGCCTCTGGAAATCGCGCCCCGCCGCCGCGAGGAACCATTCGGCATGGCCGATGAGATAGCCGTCCCACGCCAGGGCCGCGTGATCGGGCTCGGCGACGATACCCGCGAAATAATCGACTTCCGACAGCGCGAATTCCACATGGACCAGCGGCAGGAGCCGAGCGATGGTCCCGATGTCCGGCGCGCTGAGCGGCACGACGCTGCGATAGCCGGCGAGGAGGGCGATGGCCGCCGCCGGATCGGCGATCGCCTCGTCCGTCCCCTCGCCCAGCCGCAGCCATTCGATCGCGGTGCGCTCGATCGCGGTGGCAAGATCGTGCAGCGCGCAGGTGCGCGTGGCGAGCCCGAAGTCGATGATGCTGCAGACCTCGCCGTCGCCCGCCCACAGGAGGTTGGACGGATGCCAGTCATTGTGGGTCCAGAGCGAAGGTTGCCCCGCCAGCCGTGCCGACAGCCCCTCCCCAAAAGCGGCGAATAGCCGGCCCAGCGTCCGCCGCCAGGGCTTGCCCGCCAGCCAGGCCGCCACCGCCGGTCGTGCGGCCACATAGGCCTCGGCCGCCGCCAGCGGATCGGATGCCGGCAGGATCGTGAAGCTCGCGACGAGCGGTTGCGGCGCGCGCGCGGGCGCGGCGAAGGTCCGCGCGGCGCGATGCAGCCGTGCGAGCGCCGCGCCGGCCGCATGCGCGTGGTCGTGCGTCAGGAAGGGCGTCCACGATATCCGGTCGCGATACAGGTCGATGCCCGGCGCCTTGCGGTGCAGTTCGTAGGTCCAGTCGTCGCGCGCGATCACGCCGGCCCGCTCGGCGGACAGCATGATCTCGGGCACGGGAAGGCCGGCGGCGCGCAGATGGGCGATGAAGCCATGCTCCTGCGCCAGGCTTTCGGGCGCGCGCAGGTGCCGGTGATGGCGCTTGAGGAGGAATTCGCCCCGGCTGGTCTGCAGCAAGGTCGCCGCCGAGAAGGGGCGCGGGGAATGCCAGCGCAGCCCGACCAGCCGGCCGGCGCCGGGGAAGCGGGCGAGGATCGCCTCGGCTTCCGGCGCGGTGATGGCCGGCCACACCGGCGCCTCCAGCCCCGTGCCCATGCCATGGACGCGATGATCCGCCAGGGGCACGGCGCCACTCATGCTCAGAAAGCGCGCGAGAGGGTGGCCATGAACGCCCGCCCGCTTCCGATATAGTAAGCCGGCGCCGATCCGGGGATCGGCGTGCCGTTGCGGCCGATCGTGTCCTGCGCGTTGGGAGTCACGGCCTCGACGCCGGAGAGGACATGCGGGTTCGTCACGTTGATCGCGTTGAGCCGCAGGTCGGTGCGCTGGGCGTCGACCAGGCCGGCCAGATGCACGCCGATCGAAAGGTCGAGCGTGGCATAGCCCTTGATGCTCTCGTCGTTGGTGAAGGTCGCATACTGGCGGCCGACATATTTGAGCGCGCCGCTGCCGAACAACCGCCCGTCGTCATAGGTGCCGCCGAACCCGACCTGGAAGCTGGGCGCCGAGACGGCATGCTTGCCCCGGGTGGGCAGGAAATCGCCCCCCACCGGCAGATCGTCGTCCAGCCGCGCGTGGAGATATTCGCCCGACAGATAGAGGCTCATGCCCTTGGCCGGACGATAGTCGATCTCGCCGTCCAGCCCGTAGGAGGTCTGCCGGCCGGCATTGATCGTCGAGTTGATCTGCGCGTCGCCATTGCCCACCACCGTCGCCAGCTGGCGGTTGCGGAAATGATAGTGGAAGGCGGTCAGCGAGGCGGAGAGGTTCGGGCCGATATAGCGATAGCCCAGCTCCTCGGAGACCGAATATTCGTTCTTCAGCGCCGTCGTCCCCTGCCCGCTCACGCCGCCGGCGCCGTCATAGACGTTGTAGAGCGTATATTCGTCGGGCGCGCGGAAGTTGGTGGTGACGTTGGCGAAGATCTGCTGGCGATCGTCCAGCCGGTAATGGATCGCCGCGCGCGGCAAGGCGGCGAAGCTGTCGAAGCGCACGCCCGCTTGCGGGCCGGGCAGATAGTTGCGGCCATCGTGCAGCAGGTCGACGCCCTTGAAGCCGATATCGACCGTGAGGCGTGGCGTGAGCGCGATGCTGTCGGCCAGGAAGAAGCCCTTGGTCACGGTGATCGTCCGCTCGTTCTCGTAGGCGAGCAGCCGGCCGTCGGCGGTGCGGATGGCCTTGTCCCGATAGCCCCAGGGATCGACCGGATGGCCGTCATCCCCGATCGGCGTGTAGGTCTGGAGGACGCGGTCGGTCCCGTAATCGAACCAGAGGCCGGCGGTGATCCGGTGCGCGCCGGCCTGGAGCGTGAGCTTGCTGACATTGCCGCCGCGAAACTGGTCGCCGGTGAAATTGCCGAGCACCGTCGCCACGCCATTTTCCGCGCCGGGCAGTGCGATCGGCCCCAGCGCCTCGGTGCCGAGGAAATTGCCGTCGGTGCCGAGCTGCGTGCCGTAGGGCGAATTGCCGTAGCCGAACTGAAGGTAGGTGGTGCTGTCGAGCGCCAGCCGGTCGCCCAGCGTCAGGTGGACCGGGGCGGAGACGTAGATGTTGCGGAACGGGCTGCGATAGAGCCGCCAGTAATTCGTATCGCCGTCGCTATAATGCCTGTCGTAGTTGAAGCCGCGCCCATCGGCCTGCCAGTCGGCCAGGGTCGGGCTCGGATAGGTCGAGGTGTCGGCGTCGTTGAAGGAGACGGCGATGCTGGCGCGGTTGCCGTCGCCCCATTCGTCGAGCAGCTTCGCATCGATATGCTGGCGCTTGTCGTAGCCGGCGCCCCGCCAATTGTCCGCCCGGCTGTTCGAATAAGAGAGGAAGGCCTTGAGCCCGCTCGACCCGATCGTGCCGGTGTCGATGCGCACGAAGGCGCGCCGTTGGTTGTAGGAACCGAGGGAGAGATCGACCAGCGCCCCGCGCCGCGCCCTGGGATCGTCGAGCGAGAGGGAGAGCAGGCCGCCGGCGCCGCCGACGACGGGCGAATCGATGTCCACCGCACCCTGGGCGAGCGCCACCTGCTTCACATTCTCGGCATCGGCGAATTGCGAGGGGTAAGCGTAATAATAGCCGATGTCATTCTGCGGCGCGCCTTCCATCAGCACGCCGATCTCGTCCTGCCCCAGCCCGCGCAGGGTGAGGCTGGAGCTGGCCGAGAGACCGTAGGGGTCGCTGGACGAGACGTTGGCGCCGGGCAGCAGGTTCACCAGCTGGAAGGCGTTGAGCGTCGGCGCCTGCTTGGCGATGAAATCGGCCGAGATCGCGCTCACCGCCTTGGCAGCCTGCTGATCGGGCAGCAGGCCTTCGGGATCGGGATGGCCGATGACGCGGATATCGGCGGCGTCGGCCTTGTCGGCCGTCGCTTCGGCGTTGGCCGCGGAGGCCGCGAGCAACGCCAGCGCCATGGCCGTCATGCAAGTGAAGGATGCCACCCCTATACGGGCGGAAAGATCGGCCATCGTCTCGCGTCCACTCCGTTCGGAGGGGAAACGGGCTGGCCGCTTACCCTCCCTACGCCGGTATCAGCCGGATCAGGTTCAGCGGGTCATGGGCTGCTGCCCACCTCTCAGCCGCGCATCAGCGGCCCCCCGGGGATGGGCCTCCTTAGGCGGTTCGATCGAAAGGGGGAAGATGGGTCGAGAAGATGCTGGGCCTGGGCTTCATCCAGGGAAGGTTCGAACGCGCGGCGCCCCGGCCGGCCACGCGAGCGACCTGACCGGCTTCGGACGGCGAAGGCCCGTCGATCGCCTCTAGTGAAAGGCGGTCTCCCGCCCCCATCGGGGTGCGGCACGCCAGGGGCGGACGGCGGAGGGCCGGCCCCAATGATGGCCCTGCTGCCACGCGGCGCCGGCCTGTTCCGCCAGATCCCTGTGCGAGTCCGTTTCGATGCCTTCCGCGATCACGATCGGAGCGAGCGTCGCCGCGAGCCCGACGATGCGCCGGAAGACATCCTGTTCGTGGCTCGACGATCCCGTGCGCGCGACGAAGGATTGGTCGATCTTCGCGATATCGGGCCGCAGCGCGAGCAATTGCCGGATCGAGGCATAGCCCGCCCCGAAATCGTCCAGCGCGACCCGGCAGCCCAGTGCGTGGAGCCCGGCCACGAAGGAGACGGCGTGCGAGATGGACGGGCACGGGGCGGTTTCGGTGATCTCGATCACGAGCCGCGCGGCGAGCGCCGGTGCCGCGCGCAGGCGCTCCGCGATGGCCACCCACCAGCCGTCGAACAGCGCGCTTTGGGCCGAGATGTTGACCCCGAGCACCACATCGTCACTCGCCTCCAGCTCGTCGAGCACCCGCGAGACCATATAGTCGTCGAGCGCGCGCATGAGGCCGAGCCGCTCGATCGACGGCAGCAGCTCGGCGATCGGCAGCACGTCCCGCCCGTGATCGAACACCCGCATCAGGCATTCCCGATAGAGGATCGAGTCGTCGCCCGCATGCACGACCGGTTGCCATGCCAGGGCGACGTGATCGATCGTGATCGCACGAAGGAGCGCGGCGGCTTTCGCCATGTCCGCGCGATAGCGCCTCGCCCAGGCGTCCCCCCGGCAAGGCGCCTCGCCCGCAAAGGCGGCAGGCATGGGCGAGAGGCTCGGGCCATGGTCCGCTCGTCCGGCACCGTCCGCCGGGACGGAGGCTTCGGCCAGCGTCACCGCCAGATGGAAGACCGCATCCCCCCAGTGGACGGGCGTGCAAGCGAGGCGCCGCCGCAAGGCGTGGAGGGAGAGCGGCACCCCGAACAAGGCCGCCGCATATCCTTCCGCCCCTTGCTCCGCCGCGACGATCCGGTGCCCGCCTTCCAGCAGGGCATGGCGGACCATGTCGCAGGCCGAACGGCCCGCATCGTCGCCATACGCCGCTTTCAGATGTGCGAGATTGTCGATGCGCAGGGCGAAACGGGCCGGCTTCCGAAGCGATCAAGCGCCTCGGCCAGGACAAGGATGCCGCGCTGCCGGCGGAGAGCATCGACACCCTCAATAGCTACAAGGGCTCGCTCGATGCCGGCACGCGCTTCATCCCGACCTGGGTGAAGATCGCCGTCGCCTTCGCGCTCGGCCTCGGCACGATGGTCGGCTGGAAGCGGATCGTCGTCACCGTCGGCGAGAAGATCGGCAAGACCCACCTGACCTATGCGCAGGGTCTTTCGGCCGAGCTGGTCGCGATGGGCACGATCTTCGGCGCGGACCATCTCGGCCTGCCGGTCTCGACCACGCACGTCCTCTCGTCCGGCGTGGCCGGGACGATGGCGGCCAACGGTTCGGGCCTGCAGATCAGCACGCTGCGCAACATGGTGATGGCCTGGGTGCTGACCCTGCCCGTCTCGATCCTGCTCGCGGGCGTCCTCTACACGCTCTTCGCCCGGATCTTCTGAGGTCAGCGGGCTGCCGCCCCTTCATCCGCCCGCATATTGCCCATCGCGAGCGGGTGGAGGGCCGGCTAGCCCCGGCCGCGCGCGTCCGGAAAACCGCCGGCGCGCGCCACGCTCGACGGCAGCGCCTTGTCCATCACGCCGGAAAACCAGCGGTTGACGCCGATGACGGCATCGAGATCGATCCCCGTCGCCACGCCCGACCGCGCGAACAGATAGAGCATGTCCTCGGTGGCGACGTTGCCGGTGGCGCCGGGCGCGAAGGGGCAGCCGCCCAGCCCGCCGAGCGCACTGTCCAGCACGTCCGCGCCCGCCTGCCAGGCGGCCCAGGCATTGGCGATGCCGGTCGCGCGCGTGTCGTGGAAATGCGCACGCAGGCGGATGCCGCCGGGCAAGGCCTCGCGCAGGCGCCCGACAAGGTCCGCCACCTGGCCGGGCACGGCGACCCCGATCGTATCGGCGACCGCGATCTCCACCGGCCCCGCGTCCGCCAGGCGGCTCGCCATCGCCACGACATGATCGGACGACACGGCGCCCTCGAACGGACAGCCGAAGGCGACGGCGATGGTGACCTGCGGCACCAGCCCCTCGCGCCGGGCGAGCGCCAGCATCGCGATATTCTCGGCCAGGGATTCAGCCGAGCTCTGCCCCTGATTGGCCTGGCCGAACCGGTCGCTGGCGACGGTGACGCAGCCGGCCTCGTCAACGCCGCGCTTGTTGCCGTCGCGCGAGCGGGCGGCGCGCTCCACGCCCGTCCGGTTGAGGCACAGGCCGATATAGCGCACGTCGGCGCGATCGGGCAGCGCCGCGATCACCTCCGGCGTGTCCGCCATCTGGGGCACCCGCTTCGGGTGGACGAAGCTGCCGACCTCGAAGCGGCGCACGCCCGCCGCGATCATGCGCGTGACCAGCGCGACCTTGTCGGCGGTCGACACCAGCCGGCTCTCATTCTGCAAGCCGTCGCGCGGGCCGACCTCGACGATCTCCAGCCTGCGCGTCATGCCTGGCTCCTCTACCCGGGTCACTGGAGCCACGTCCTGGGCGGCGTGCTCCGCATGGCGCGATGGCCGACGACGTCCAGGCCGAAGCCCTGCAGCGCCACCAGGGTGCGCGGCGAGTTGGTCATCAGGATCATGTCGTGCACGCCCAGTTCCGACAGCAGTTGCGCGCCCGCGCCATAATCGCGCAGGCCCTCCAGATCGCTGACGGCCGGGCTCCCGCCGGCTTTGTGGCGGACGAAGCGGGTGAGCATGTTGGGCATCTGCTGGGTGATCATCACGATCACCCCCGCCCCTTCGCGCCCGATCTCGGCCATCGCGCTCTGCAGCAAGCCGTGGCGATCGCCCGCGACCCCCAGCATGTCGGTGAAGACGTCGACCACGTGCATGCGCACCAGGGTCGGCCGCGCGGGATCGATCGCGCCCTTCACCAGCGCCAGCATCTCGCTGCCCAGCGTCCGGTTGCGGAAGGTGATCGCGGTCCAGTCGCCGCCGAAATTGCTGTGGAAGGGCGCGGTGCCGATCCGTTCGAGATTGTGATCGTGGCGCAGGCGGTAGGCGATCAGATCGCGGATGGTGCCGATCCGCAGATCGTGGCGCTGGGCGAAACCGATCAGATCGTCCAGCCGCGCCATGCTCCCGTCCGGATTCATGATCTCGCAGATCACGCCGGATTCGTTGAGCCCGGCCAGCCGCGCGATATCCACCGCCGCCTCGGTATGGCCGGCGCGGACCAGCACGCCCCCGTCGCGCGCGGCCAGCGGGAAGACGTGGCCCGGCGTCACCAGCGCGTCGCGTCCCCGGGCGGCGTCGATGGCGGTGGCAATGGTCCGCGCGCGATCGGCGGCGGAAATGCCGGTGGTCACGCCGTCGCACGCCTCGATCGAGACGGTGAAGGCGGTGCCGTGCGCGCAGCCGTTGCGCGCGCTCATCGGCGGCAGGCCCAGCGCCTCGATGCGCGCGCGCGTCATGGCGAGGCAGATCAGCCCGCGCCCCTCGCTCGCCATGAAGTTGATCGCCTGCGGGGTGACCATCTGCGCGGGCAGGATCAGGTCGCCCTCATTCTCGCGATCCTCGTCATCGACCAGGATGAACATCCGGCCGTTGCGGGCATCGTCGATGATCTCCGGGATCGAGGACAGAGCGTGCACCGTCGTCGCCATCATACCGCCCCCGCCGTCTCGGGCATGCGGTTGACCGGCTTCGGCCCCGCCGCGGTCGCCGCGTCGCGCCCCGCCCGGCGGCCCGAAAAGACGCCGTCGGCGAGGGACAGCCCGCTGATATAGCCGTTGGAGTGCAATCCCACGGCGGCCATGCCGGCGGCATAGAGGCCCCGGATCGGGGTGCCGTCCTCGCGGATGACCGCGCCGCTCTCCTCGTCCACCCGCAGCCCGCCCAGCGTCATGAACTTGGTGAGCGCGTGGCGATTGCTCATCGCCATGTTGATCGCATAGACCGCGCCGCCACCGATCGGCCGCCGCAATTCCTCCGTCTTGCCGACGGCGTCGGGGCGACCCGCCGCGATATCGGCGTCGTGGCCCCGGATCGTCGCCTCCAGCCTTGCCGGATCGATGCCGATCCTGCGGGCCAGCGCCTTGACGGTCCGCCCCCGCTTCGTGCCGCCCAGCGCATAGTTCACCAGCATCGGCACGCCGAAATATTGGAAACGCTGCCAGCCGCAGGTCAGCGCCTCGCGGATCGAGCGGCGGAAGCAGCGGGCATTGACGAGCAGCCATGCGTCGCCGTCCGGTTGCCGGGCGACCGCGCCGCCGATCAGACTGACATAGGCATCCTCGGCGACGAAGCGCTCGCCCGCGCGATTGATCATCACGCCTTCCAGCAGCGCCTCGGGCGGCGCGATGTTGCGCGCGATGTAGAGCGATTCCATCCGCCCCACCGCGCCGCCGACCGACAGGCCCATCATCAGGCCGGAGCCGTCATTGCCCATCGTCGAGAGTCGGTGGGTAACGGCGTAATGGCGGGCGAAGGCGGCATCGTGCCGGTCGATCAGGTCGCGGCTGTAGGCGAAGCCGCCGGTGCCGAGGATCACGCCGCCGCGCGCCCGGATCAGCAGCGTGCGGCCGTGGCGCCGCTCCAGTGCCGCCATGCGCTTTTGCGCGCGTTCGGTGCGGCCATGATTGTGAGGCACGTAGGGGCTCACCCGTTCGTAGAGCCGCTGCTGCTCCGCCTGATGCTCCTCCGGCAGCTGGACGATCTCGACGCCCAGCACCGTGCCGTCGCGATCGCAGACCAGCCGGTGGGCGCGGGCATGGGCCATCAGCGCGATGCCGTTGCGGTGGATCGCCTGGCGCAGCGCCGCGATATAATGGGCGCCGCCGAAACCCAGGCCGACCGCGCGATGCCCGCGCGGCGCCGGCTCGGCTTTTTCGGCGAAGGCCGGGGATTTCTCGTTGCCCGAATAATAAAGGAACTTGCCCTCGGGCGGGTAGGTGATCTTGTCGAGATAGGCGTCGGACGCATAGCGCACGCCATGGCCGATCAGCCAGTCGACATCGGCCGCGCTGCCCTCGCAGAAGCGGCGCAGCGTCTCGGGCCGCACCGCATCGCCCACCTCCATCTCCAGATAGGCATGCATGTTGTCGACGGTGTCGGCGAAGCCGGCCTCGCGCTGGAAGCGGGTGGCGCCCGCATAGATCACGCCGCCGCTATAGCCGGTGGTGCCGCCCCCGCCGAAACGATCGATCAGGACGACATCGGCGCCCGCCTCCCGCGCCTGCAGGGCGGCCGAGGCGCCCGCTCCGCCGAAGCCCACCACGACGACATCGGCCTGCCTGTCCCACTTCACGGACGCGGCGTCATCCACGACGATCGGCGACATCCCTCTCTCCTTTTCGGGGAGCTTAAACCTTTCGATGTTAGATAACAAGCACCCGATCAGCCATAGGGCACCTCATTCCACCAGGGAAAATAGTCCGGCATGTCGGTGGAGACACGATCGGTGAAGCGGGCCGGCCGCTTCTCCAGGAAGGCCGCCACCCCCTCGGCGACATCACCGCTGCGCCCGCGCGCCAGAATGCCGCGGCTGTCCACCTGGTGCGCCTCCATGGGATCCGTAAAGCCCAGGCCCCGCCACAGCATCTGGCGGATCAGCGCGATCGAGACCGGCGCAGTATTCTCGGCGATCTCCCGCGCGATCGCCCGGGCGGCGGGCAGCAGCTCCGCCGCGGGGAGCACCGTGCGCACCAGCCCACCCTCCAGCGCCTCGGCCGCCGACAGGACACGGCCGCTATAGCACCATTCCAGCGCGCGCGAGATGCCGACGACGCGCGGCAGGAAATAGGACGAGGCCGCCTCCGGCACGATGCCGCGCCGCGCGAAGACGAAGCCGATCCGGGCGTCCTCACTGGCGAGGCGGATGTCCATCGGCAGGGTGATGGTGGCGCCGATGCCGACCGCCGGACCATTGATCGCCGCGATCACCGGCTTCAGGCAGCGATAGAGGCGCAGCGCGATCAGCCCGCCCCCGTCGCGCGCGCTCTCCTTGCCGTAATCGAACGATCCGTCCGCGCGCACCGGCGAATCCGCGATGCCGTCCCGCTGGAAGACCTGCGCGCCGTCCGACAGATCGGTCCCCGCCGAAAAGGCCCGCCCGGCGCCGGTGACGATCACCGCCCGCACCGCGTCGTCGGCATCGACGCGGTCGATCGCATCGAGCATCTCGTCGATCATCGGATAGGTGAAGGCGTTGAGCTGGCCGGGCCGCGCCAGCGTGATCGTGGCGATCGGGCCATCGACCGCATAATCGATCGCCCCGTAGGAGGCTGGCCCGCTCACAGCGACTGCCCGTCGTCGATGGCGAACACCCCACCCGTGGTCTGCGCGCTGGCGCCGCCGCTGAGATAGAGCAGCATCGGATCGAGCGCGTCGAGATCCATGATCCGGTCACGCGCGAAGCGGGCCTTGAGGCGCTGGCCGCTGGGCGTGTCGAAATAGCCGTCGGTGAGATCGGTGGCGATATAGCCGGGGGCGAGGATGTTGACGTTGATGCCCTTGCCCGCCCAGTCCTTCGCCAGCACCCGCCCCATCTGCGTCACCGCCGCCTTGGTGGCGCTGTAGACCGCCATTCCCGGCGAGACCTGCCGCGCGGTGATCGACGAGACGATGACGATCCGGCCATCCGCGCCGGCCGCCACCATGCGGCGCGCGCCTTCGCGCACCGTCAGGAACACGCCGCGCAGATTGACCGCGACCATCTGGTCGAACCCGTCCATGGCGAAGCCCAGCGCGCTGCCCGGCACGCTCATGCCAGCGTTCGCGATCACCGTGTCGACCAGCCCGAAGGCCTGCTCGGCCGCGTCATAGGCGGCGATCGTCGAGGCTTCGTCGGTCACGTCCAGGCGGATCGCGATGGCCTCGCCGCCCGCCGCTTCGATCTCGCGACGCACGCGATCGAGAGCGTCGAGCCGCCGCGCGCCCAGCGCGACGCGGGCGCCCGCCTGCGCCAATGTCCGCGCGCAATGCGCACCGATGCCGGACGATGCGCCCGTCACCAGCACCGTTCGGCCCGACAGATCGAAAAAAGCCTGCTTTCCTGCTTCCGACACTATCCCGGCCTCCCCGCCGCTTACTTTATCATACATCGATAGGCAAGATGGATTTGGAGGTCAACGGCCTGCCAGGATGGATGGTCGCATCCTCCCGCAAACCGCCGGCGGGTAATCATCATTGCGCCGCTTATAAATCGTCGTTAGATAATTCTCAAAATCGACAGGAGGTGAGATGTCCGGGAACGACGAACTGCTCGATCGCGTCAAGCGCGGTCGCTTCCTGATCGGCGGCGCCTGGGTGGAGCCGGGCGACCGGCGCCTGTTCGACATCGTCACGCCCTCCGACGAGACCATCTTCGCCTCGGTGCCCTGCGCCACCGCCGGGGACATCGCCGATGCCGTCGCCGCGGCGCGCGACGCCTTCGACAACGGCCCCTGGCCCACCCTCGCCCCACAGGAGCGCGGCGCCTTCCTCGCCCGCCTCGCCGATGCGGTCGATGCGAAGAGCGCCCTGTTCGGGACGATCTGGACCTCGGAAGTCGGCGGCCTGATCGGCCATGGCGGCCACATGGTCGCCTCGGCCACGGCGGTGATCCGCGACTATGCCCGCCTCGGCACCGATTTCGCTTTCGTCGAGCGGCACGCGCCCACCGCCGGCGGGCAAGTCGGCATGATCGTCTACGAGCCAGTCGGCGTCGTCGGCGCGATCATCCCGTGGAACGGCCCGATCCTGATGCTCGCCTCCAAGCTCGCGCCGGCCCTGCTCGCGGGCTGCACGGTGGTGGTGAAGATGTCCCCCGAGGCGCCGCTGGAGGCGGTGCTGCTGGGCGAGATATTCCAGGACCTTGGCCTGCCGGCGGGCGTGGTCAACATCCTGATGGCCGATCGCGAGGAATCCGAGGCGCTGGTCCGCCATCCCGACGTGGACAAGATCAGCTTCACCGGATCGAGCGCGGTCGGCCAGCGCGTCGCGTCGATCTGCGGCGGCCGGATGGCGCGCGCGACGCTGGAGCTGGGCGGCAAGTCCGCCGCGGTGGTGCTGGACGATGCCGCGATCGACGATGTCGTCAACGCCGTCGCGCCCCAGGTGAGCATGCTCGGCATGCAATTCTGCTCCGCGCTCAGCCGCGTGATCGTGACCGAGCGGCATCATGACGCGGTGCTCGAAGGCCTGGCCGCCGCGATGAAGCAGGTGAAGGTGGGCGATCCGTTCGATCCCGCCAGCCAGATGGGGCCGATGGCGATGAAACGCCAGCTCGAGCGGATCGAGGGCTATATCGCCAGCGGCAAGGCCGACGGCTTCACGCTCGCCACCGGGGGCGGCCGCCCGGCCGATCTCAATCGCGGCTTCTACGTCGAGCCGACCCTGTTCGGCCATGTCTCCAACGACGCGAAGATCGCGCAGGAGGAGATTTTCGGGCCGGTCATCGCCGTGATTCCGGCGCGCGACGAGGAGGAGGCGATCCGCCTCGCCAACGCCACGGACTTCGGGCTCAACAGCTCGGTCTTCACCGCCGACACGGAGCGCGCCATGGCCGTCGCCCGGCGGATGCGCGCCGGCACGGTGGGGCACAACGCCTTCCGCAGCGATTTCGGCATCGGCTTCGGTGGCTTCAAGAAATCGGGCATCGGCCGCGAGGGCGGACGGCTCGGCCTGATGCCCTATCTGGAGCCCAAGACGGTGATCATGGAGGAGGCGCCGGCGCTGCTGGCATGAGCGCGCCGCTCCTCGCCTCCGGCGAAAAGGCGGTCGCGTGAAAGGCGAATGCGCGCTGTGAGCTTTCCGTCATCCTGACGAAGGTCAGGATCCATTCCGTACAAGGATGAGCGCCTGGCGTCGCGGTGAAGCCCTGTCGCCGCGAGGCCGCAGGCGTTGCACGAATGGATCCCGGCCTTCGCCGGGATGACGATGACGGGGATGCGACCGGCCCGTTTGCGCTCGGCGCCGGATTCCTGTTTTCGCAGGAGCAAGCCCACGGGCCGGCGAATGGATAACCGCCTCAATAAGCGATGGAGAAGCGGCGGCGGGCGTGCCTGGGTTCTTCCAGTTCGTCGACCAGCGCCTTGGCGAGGTCCTCGTAGGAGATGCGGCTTTCGCCGCGCGCATCGCGGAGCAGGTCGTCGCCGCCCAGCCGATAGACGCCGGTGCGCTCGCCCGGCCCGAAATTCAGCGCGGGCGAGAGGAAGGTCCAGTCGGCGTCGCTTGCCCGGAGCGCCTGCAGGAAATCCCGCCCGGCCGCGACCTCGGGCCGGAAGGCCTCGGGAAATTCGGGAGAGTCGATGAAGGGCACGCCGGGCGATACGAACAGTGTGCCGGCGCCGCCGACCACGAGCAGCCGGGGCACCTTCGCCCGCTGCATGGCCTCCAGCACGGTGCCGGCATCGCTCGACCGGAAATTGGCTGCATGGAACAGCGCGTCATGGCCCGCGATCGCGCCCGCCAGCGCTTCTGCATCGGTGGCGTCGGCGATCCGCATCGGCACGCCGGTCTCCGCCGCATGGCGGGCGATACCGGTGACGGCGTGGCCGCGCCCGGTCAGTTCCGCGATCAGGCGCTGCCCGGCCTTGCCGCTCGCCCCCAACAGCGCGACCTTCATGGCCGCGCGCTCGCCAGCTTGAAGATGTTGTTGCGCTGCACCGCCGACGAGCCGCCGATGATCGGCATCAGCAGCGCGTCGCGGACATAGCGTTCGGCGTCGAAATCCTTGACGTAGCCATAAGCGCCCAGGATCGTCTGGCATTCGAGCGCGGCGGTCTTCGCCACCTCGGTCGCGAACAGCTTCGCCATCGAGGTTTCGGTGCTGCACGGCCGGCGCTGGTCGGCCAGCCAGGCGGCCTGGTAGAGCACCAGCCGCGCGGCATGGATCTGCGTCTTCATGTCGGCGAGCTTGTGCTGGATCGACTGGAAGTCGCCGATGGCGCGGCCGAACTGGCGGCGCTCGCGGGCATAGGCCCAGGCATCGTCCAGCGCCGCGCGCGCGATGCCGATCCCCAGCGCTGCCACCTCCAGTTTCTCGACATCGAGGCCGGGGCCGACCAGCATCGGCCAGCCCTTGTTCCAAGCCGCCTCGCCGCCGACGAGGTTGGCGATCGGCACCGCGACATCGTCGAAGCTGACATCGGTGGTGGCGGCGCCCTTCATGCCCATCGCCTCGATCGGCGTGATGGTGACGCCCGGCGCATCGGCCGGGAGCAGCACGAAGGAGAGGTTGCGGTGGCGCGCCTCCGCCGGCCCGGTGCGGACCAGCGCGTAGATATAATCGGCGATGCCCGCGCCCGAGCAGAAGCGCTTGGCGCCGTTGATGCGCAGCCCGTCCCCGTCGCGCACGGCGGTGGTCGTCACGCTGGCGAGGTCGGCGCCGGCATCCGGCTCGGTGAGGCCGTAGGCGAACAGCAGGTCGCCCGCCGCGATCTTCGGCAGCAACTCGCGCTTCTGGGCCTCGGTGCCGCATTCCTCGATGTTCATGCCGGCATAGCAGGCGGCCATGATGTAGGGCACCGCGACCGCCAGGCTGCGCCGCGACAATTCCTCGATGACGATCATCGTCGCCAGGATATCCCGCCCCACCCCGCCATAGTCCTCGCCGAAGGTGAGGCCGAGGACACCGAGATCGGCGAGCTTGCGATGCACCTCGCGCGGGAAGTGGTTGCGCGCGTCCCAGTCGCGCGCCGCCGATCGCGGCATCTCGCGTTCGACGAACCGCTCCAGCGAGTCGCGCAGCGCGGTGACGATCTCGCTTTCGTCGAAATTCACGCCGGCCCCCTGCCTTGCCCGAAGATCGGCGTCCGCTTCTCGGAGAAAGCGCGCACCGCCTCCTGATGGTCGGGCGTGATGTTGGACAGCGCCTCATAGGCCAGCGATGTGTCGAGAATCGACGCCGCCAGCTCGCGCAGGCCGATATTCACCGACATCTTGGTCCAGCGGATCGCCCTGGTCGCGCCCGCCGCCAGCCGGTCCGCGAAGGCATCCACCCTGGCGTCCAGTTCGCCGGCCGGCACGGCATGGTTGATCAGGCCGATCCGCGCCGCCTCGGTGGCGGTCATCAGGTCGCCGGTCAGCAGATATTCCTTGGCGCGGGCATAGCCGATCAGCTGCGGCCAGATGATCGCGCCGCCATCGCCCGCGACGAAGCCGATGCTGACGTGCGGGTCGCCGATCTTCGCATGATCGGCGGCGAAGATCACGTCGCAGAACAGGGCGATGGTGGCACCCAGCCCGGTCGCATGGCCGTTGAGCTTAGCGATCACCGGCTTCTCGCAGTCGATCAGGCCGAAGACGATCTGCTTGGCCTCGCGCACCGTCTGCTCGAAGCGTTCGGGCACGTCGATCGCCTCCTGCATCCACGCCACGTCGCCGCCCGCCGAGAAAGCGCGGCCAGCGCCGGTCAGCACCACGATGTCGCTGTCCGGATCGTGCGAGGCATCGTGGAACACGCGCGCCAGCTCGGTGTGGAGCGTGGCGTCGGTGGCGTTGAGCTTGTCCGGGCGGTTGAGCGTGATTTCGAGCACGCGGCCGCGCCGGTTGAACAGGATCGTCTCGTAATCGTCGAAAAGCGCCATGTTCGCCCCCTCAGGCCGCGACCGGCGTGCCGGCCAGCACGGTGTCGTTGGTCAGGTCGCGCTCGACGAGCCAGCGCGAAATGATGCTTACCGCCTCGGCGAGGTGGGACTTGCCGTCCGCGCCGGTGAAATAATGGTTGGCATGGTCGATCGTGACCTTCGCCTTGTCCCGCGATCCCAGCGCATCGAACATCAGGTCGGTATGTTCGGGCGGGCAGGCATCGTCCGCGCCGGCGGTCATCACCAGGCCGGGAACGGTGATGCGCGGGCCGGAATCGACGGAGTCGAACTGGGCATCGTCATAACTCCATTGCGAGAGCCAGCCACGCAGCGAGCTGAAGCGCCCCAGCGCCGAAGCGCTGTCGTTCACCACGCGCGGATCGCCGAGATAGGTCCAGTTGGGCCGGCGCTGGTTGGGATCGACCGTCGGGTCCACCCAGCGCAGGTCCGCCATGGTGCGGTGGGTGACGAAGCAATATTCGTCATGCGCGCGCCCCCTGGCCTTCAGCGTGGCGAGCTTGTCCTTCGCCTAGGCGCTGATCCGGCGGTTGCGCGCGATCTGCGCCGCCCGGTAGCGCGCGATGAAGTCCGGCGCGTAAGGCGGCTGGGCCGGATTGGCGGGATCGTAGATGTCGAGCGACGGATCGCGCCGCTCGGGATCGAGCTCGTCGAGCACCGAGGGGTCGATCTGCCCGGTCAGCAATTTGTGCCGGCTGCGGTGCGAGGCGACCAGCATGATCGCATCGGCGGCGATCAGCTTCGCGCCGGCCAGCGGCGTCTCCTCGCCCGAGGCGGTGCGCTGGATCACCGGCGCCTCGGCCTCGGCCTGGTAGCCCGCCATCAGCGAGCCGCCGCCGCTCCAGCCGAGCAGCACCACCTTCTTGTAGCCGAGCCGTTCCTTCGCATCCTTGATGCAGGCGCCGAGATCGAGGATCACATTCTCCATCTCCAGCGGCGCGTCGCCCGTCGAATAGCGCGAGGCGCAGGCGATGATGTGGTGCCCGGCGCGCGCCAGCTGCGCGAACACCGGCAGCCAGGCCGGCGCGCCGATGGGGTGCATCACGATCAGCGCGGTGTCCGACGGGTTGCCCCCCCGGATCAGCTGGGCATGCAGCACCACGGCATCGTCGATCGCGCCATAGACATCCTTGCGGACGCGATCCTCGCGGTGGACGATCAGGAAGGGCGTGCGGCTGTAGCGGACGGGATCGGCCATCGCGGGCTCCTCAGGGTTCGAAGGGATCAGGCGCCGCGGCTTCCGCCGAACTGGACGCGGAGCGCGGGCTTGGAGATCTTGCCCGTCACGTTGCGCGGGAAGCTCTCGACGAGCTGGAGATGCTTGGGATGCTTGTAGCGGGCGAGCTTGCCCTCGCAGGCGGCCTGCAACGCCTCCAGCGTCACCTCCTGCCCCTCGGTCGCCACCACGACCGCGAGGCCGACCTCGCCCCAGCGCTCGTCGGCGATGCCGATCACGGCGCATTCGGCGACGGCGGGATGGGCGAGCAGCACGCCCTCCACCTCGGCCGAGAAGACATTCTCGCCGCCGGACTTGTACATGTCCTTCACCCGGTCGACGACATAGTAGAAGCCCTCGTCATCCTCGCGGACGACGTCGCCGGTGCGGTGCCAGCCGTCGGGCCGCACAATCCGCGCGCCGGCGCCGAGATAGCCGATCGTCACGCCCGGCCCGCGGACCCAGACCTCGCCCGGCGTCCCCGGCGCGACGTCGCGGCCCTGCTCGTCGACCACGCGCACATCGATGTAGCGCGCCTTCTGGCCGCACGAGCCAGCCATGATCTTGTCGATCCGGTCCGGGTTCATCGACGTCACAGGGCCGGTTTCGGTGCCGCCATATTGCGGCACGAAGCGCGCGCCCTTGGGCTCGTAGGCGGCGCGCAGTTTCTCCGAGACGCGGCCGCCGCCGCAGATGAAGCGGCGCATCCGGCCGAAATCGGCGGTGGCGAACGGCTCGCTGTCGGCCATCATCTGGTACATGATCGGCGGCAGGCAGAGATGGGTGACCCCGTTGGCCGGATCGCCGCAGAAAGCGGTGGCGGCCGGCGCGTCGAAACGCTTCGCCACCGTCACCTGCCCGCCGAAATAGAGGATCGGGTTGCTCGCGGTGTTGAGCCCGCCGAAGTGGAACAGCGGCATCGGCTGGAAGAGATGCGCGCCGGGCTCGGCATTGGCGCAGAACTCGACCTGCTGGAGCGAATGGCATTCCATCCCGCCGAGCGTGACGATCGCCGCCTTGGGCGTACCGGTGGTGCCCGACGTGTAGAGAATCTGCAGCGGCGCATCGGGATCGATCTCGCCCGAAGGCGGCAGATAGCCGGCCGGATCGAGCGCGCGGTCGAGATCGGCGCCGGCGCCCCAGTCCATCACCGTCGGGATGCCCGTTTCGGCGGCGACGGCGCGGGCGGTCTCGGCCCAGGTCGCGTCGGTCAGCATCAGGCGCGGCTGCATCTCGCGGCAGGCGCGCGACAATTCGAACATCGTATGGCGGAAATTCAGCGGCACCCAGACGAGGCCGGCGCGGACACAGGCGAATTGCAGCTCGAAATGGCGGATGTCGCCGTCCGATATGTTGGCGATGCGGTCGCCCCGTTCCAGCCCCAGACCGTGCCGCAGGACATAAGCGATCTGGCCGACCCGGCGATCGAGCTCGGCCCAGCTCCGCCGCTCGCCCGTGTCGAAATTGTGCAGGGCGGGCGCGTCCGGCTGGGTGCGGGCATAATCGGCGACCCAATCGGCAGACGCATACCTCATCCCGCATCCTCTCCCGCGTTACCGGACGACCGCTTCGCGCGGCTTCGATTCTTCGCCTAACACTGATTGATTTATGGCGCAATGGCCCATGCCGCGTGGATGCAATTGAGGATCGCTCTTTTCGGCAAGGGCCGCTACAGATGGCAGATTATATCCGTATAGGGGATCGCATTTCATGGGCCGGCCGAAGAAAGCACTTATCTCTCGTCGCAAGACGCTGGAGGTGGCGCTTCGGATCATCGACGAGGAGGGCCTCGAGGCGCTCAGTATCCGCCGCCTGGGCGACGAGCTCAACGTGCGCGGCATCTCGCTTTACTATCACTTCCCGAGCAAGGAGCACATCCTGGTCGGCGCCTGCGAGCTCGCGCTCGCCGAAGTGCGCACGCCGCACAGCTCGAACACCGATTGGCATAGCTGGCTGATCGAGAATGCGCGGCGCTATTACGAGGCGCTGCTCGCCCACCCCAATCTCATCCCGATCCTGATGCGGCGCCATCCGCTGCGCATCGGCCTGCGTGAGCATAATTCGACGGCGGGGCTGCTCGCCGTGCAGGGCGTGCCGGTGGGCGTGATCATGCCGCTGATGGACAGCCTCGAATCCATCGCGCTGGGCTGCGCCGCTTATCAGTCCGCCGTCGCGGCCGATGCCGGCGAGGACAATTGGCAGGAGGCGAACCCGTTCCTCTACCACGTCACCAAGAGCGCGGAGCTGCCGCACAGCGCGGCGTTCGACGCGATCGCCCATGCGGCGGTGGATGCGGTGCTGGCGGCGTATCAGACGATGGCGAATGCGTCGCCCAAGGCGGAGGTCGCAGCGTCCTGACGCTTATCCCGTCCCTGGAAGGGGGCGCTTATGGCGATCGCAAACGCGGCCTCGTTGCCCGTCATCCTGACGAAGGTCAGGATCCATTCCGTGCAACGATCATGGTCCTGGCGCCGCGCGGAAGTAACCGTTTCGTGATGCGGCCGGCGCTGCGCGAATGGATCCCGGCCTCCACCGGGATGACGAAGGCAGCGTTCTTGCAATCGATGCCGCCTCATCCCTGTTTTTTCCGTATCGCGACCCAATACCCACCCCGACCCTTCCCTTCCAGGGAGGGGCTTTCTCACCCCGCATAGCTGCCGCGCTTGCCGTCGATGAAGGCCGAGCGCGCGGCGCTGGCGTCGCCCCGGATGTTGAGCTCGTAGGTATAGCTCATCTCGGCGCGATAGAGCGTGCGCAGCTCGTGCGCCTTGGTGCTGTTGTTGAGCGACATCTTGAGCCGCCGCATCGCCTCCGGGTTTTTGCCCGCGATCCGGCCGGCGACGGCCCGGGCCTCGGCGGCCACGTCGCCCGGCCCATCGACCAGCCGGTAGATGCTGCCCAGAGCGTGCAATTCCTGCGCGAGCACGGGATCGGCCGTCATCATCGCGGCGCGGACGCGCTTTTCCGGCATCAGCTTGAGCGCCTGGACGGCCCCGGCGGTCGCGCCATTGTCGATCTCCGCCAGCACGAAGCGGGTGTCGCGCGAGGCGACCAGCACGTCGGCCGACCCGGCGACGAGCACCCCCACCCCGACGCAATAGGCATGGATGCCGCACACCACCGGCACGGCGCAGTCGAGCACGGCGAGGCTCAGCCCCATCGATCCGGCGGACTGGCCGAGTATGCCCTCGAATCCGTCCAGCCCTTCGACCTCCTTGACGTCCCCGCCGCCGCAAAAGCCCCGGCCCTCGGCCCTGAGCACGATCACGGCGACCTCCGGCTCGTCCTTCACCCGCTCGATCCGGGCCGCGAGATCGCGCAGCAGGGCGATGTCGAAAGCGTTGACCGGCGGCCGGTCGATGACGAGTTCGAGGGTCCCGTCGGCGTGGAGGGTGTCACTGAACATCGGCTTCCTTCGGATGGAGGGCGCGCCCGATCCCGTCAGGCGACGGCCCGGATGGCATAAGCGGTGGCGGCCCCGGTGGGAATGGCGCGGGCGGCGAGATGGCCTTCGCGGATCGCGGTCTGGATATTACGCCCGGCGATCATGTCGCCGATCGGGACGGCGGCGATGCCGCGCTCCGCCAGCGCGTCGCGCAGCGCGGTCTGGCCGGTGCGGATGCCCACCCACACCACCGTCTCCGCATCGACCGTCTCGCCGCGCCCCCCGAAATTGGGCGCGATCTCCGCCCGCCCCAGCCGCAGTGCGACGACGCGCGTGCCCACGCGGAGGGTGAAGCCGCCCTTGGCATGCAACCGCTCCAGCGCGGACTGGGTGCGCAGGGTGATGTCGATCTGCGGCGCGAACAATTTGTGGCGGGTGGCGAAGGTGACGGCCATCCCCTTCTCCAGCAGATGTTCGGCGCAGGCGATCGCCTCGTAATGGCCGAACTCGTCCACCACCAAAGCGGAGCGGCCCCGGATCGCCGAGGGATCGGTGAAGAGATCGATGCCGCCGACGACATGGCTGCCCGGCGCCACCGCCATCTCCTCGGCCGGGAACAGCACCTGCCGCAGCGGCGCCTCCTGCTCCGCGCCGATCGCGAGGATGACCGTGTCGGTGCCCTCGGCGGCGATGTCGTCCGCATCCATGTAGGTGGAGAGGCGCACCTCAACGCCCAGCCGGTACACCTCGCTTTCCAGCCAGGTCAGGATATCGCCGATCGTGCCCATGCGCGGCGCATCGCGATAGACAGTCATCAGTCCGCCCAGCATCGGCATCGCCTCGGCCAGCACCACCTTGTGGCCGGCCAGCGCGGCGATCCGCGCCGCCTCCATCCCCGCCGGGCCGCCGCCGACGACGAGCACCCGATGCGGCATCGTGGCCGGGCGGATCAGCCGCTCCGCGAGCATCGTCTCGTCCCCCGCCGCCGTATTGACCACGCAGCCCAGCCGGCCGGCGGTGGCGACGCGCCCGATACAGCCCTGGTTGCAGGCGATGCAGGGGCGCACACGCTCGGCCTGCCCGGCCATCGATTTGGCGACGATATCTGGATCGGCGATGTGCGCGCGCACCATCGAGACGAGATCAGCCTCGCCGGCGCGCAGCACCTGCTCCACCTCTTCCAGCGTGCGGAAGCGGCCGTTGAGCAGGCGCGGCAGACGAAAATCGGCGACGGGCGGCGCGGTGTGCGGGATCTGGAAGCCGGTCGGCGCGTCCATCCCGCCGACCTGTCGGTGCAGCGCGTAATAATCCCCGTAGGACATGTTCACATAGTCGATCAGGCCGTCGTCCCGCAGGCGATGGGCGACGCGGCCGACCTCGTCCATGGCCAGGATGCGGGCATCGGCGCTGTCGCTCAGCCGCACGCCGACCACGAAGCCCGGCGACACCGCATCGCGCACCGCCGCCAGCACGCGGCGCAGCAGCCGCGTCCGGTTCTCGAAATCGCCGCCATAAGCGTCCTCGCGCCGGTTCAGCACGGGCGAGAGGAATTGCGCGAGCAGATAGCCGTGGCCCGCATGGATCTCGACGCCGTCCAATCCACCCTGCTCCACCCGGCGCGCGGCGATGGCATAAGCGGCGACGAGATCGTCGATGTCCCGCGGCGTCATCGGCTGCGGCGCGATGCCGGCGATCGGGTTGGGGATGTCGGACGGCGCCCAGGGTGGCGATCCGTCGGGCTGCATGTAGATGTGCCCGCCGTGCCAGAGCTGCTGGAACAGCCGCATCCCGGTCGGCGCGATGGCCGATACCAGACGGCGATAGCCCTCGACGATCGAATCGTCGAGATTGGCCAGCGACAGCAAGGAGGAGCGATGCACCCCCGCCGCCTCCAGGATGGTGAGCCCCACCCCGCCCTGCGCCCGCGCCAGATGATAGGCGATCAGCGCGTCCGAGATCATGCCGCCATGCGCCATCATCGTGGCGTGCGCGGTGCGCGCGATGCGATTCTTGATCTCCAGCCCGCCCATACGGATCGGGCTCAGCGTGCGCTCGTACATCGGCCTCTCCTGATTTACTTTTATATCTAACATCGTTAGTCAATCAAGCCACAAGAGCGGGAGGATGGCGATGGAGAGCACGGAATCGACACGGCTGCCGCTGGAGGGCTTGCGAGTGCTGGAGATCGGCCATTTCGTCGCCGCGCCTTTCGCCGCGCGCATCCTCGGCGATCTCGGCGCCGACGTGATCAAGATCGAGGCCCCGGGCGGCGACCCGGCCCGCCAGTGGGGCGAGCAGGTGGACGGACACTCGCTCTGGTGGTCCATGCACGGGCGCAACAAGCGCAGCATGACGCTGGACCTCAAGCACCCCCGCGCCCGCGACCTCGTGCTCGGCCTCGTCCCCCATTGCGACGCGGTGATCGAGAATTTCCGCCCCGGCCAGCTCGCCCGGCTGGGCCTCGCGCCGGAGACGCTGCGGGCGGCGCGCGCCGATCTCGTGATCGCCCATATTTCGGGCTACGGCCAGACCGGCCCCTATCGCGACCGCGCCGCCTTCGGCGTGATCGGCGAGGCGATCGGCGGCCTGCGCCACCTCACCGATCACGCGCCCGGCACCAGCGAGCTGCCGCCGGTCCGCGTCGGCGTCAGCATCGGCGATTCGGTGTCCGGCCTCTATGCCGTGCTCGGCGTGCTGGCGGCGCTGTGGCAGCGCGACCGGCCACAGGGCGACCGGATCGGCCGCACCGTCGACGTCGCGCTGACCGAGAGCATTCTCAGCCTGATGGAGGGCATGCTGCCCGAATATGGCGCGCTCGGCCGGGTCAAGGCGCCGACCGGCGGCGGCATCGCCACCGCCGCGCCGACCAACGCCTATCCCACCGCCGACGGCGCCTGGATGCTGATCGCCGCCAATTCCGAGCCCTTGTTCGCCCGCCTGATGACTCTGATCGGCCGGCCCGATCTCATCGGCGCGCCGGGTTATTCCGGCAACCAGCAGCGCGTGGCGAACGTCGCCGCGCTCGACGCGATGATCGGCGGCTGGACCCGGCAGCACGACGCGGCCGCGCTGGAGGCGTTGCTCCAGCAGGCCGACATCCCCAGCTCCAAGGTCTATACCGCCGCCGACATCGCCGCCGATCCGCAATATCGCGATCGCGGCATGGTTCGGGCGATCGACGACCCCATTCATGGCCGCGCCATCCTGCAGAGCGGCGTGGTGCCGCATGTCGTCGAGGCGCCCGGCACGGTGCGCTGGACCGGCCCGGCGATCGGCGCGCACACCGACGAGATCCTGCGCGGCCTGCTCGGCATGGACGACGGCGCCATCGCCGCGCTGCGCGCCGAGGGGGCGATATGACGCCGCGCACGCTCTACCGGAAGGTGTGGGACGCGCATGCCATCGCGCCCTTGGGCGGCGACGAATGGCTGCTCTACATCGATCGCCACCTGCTCTACGAGGTGACCAGCCCCCAGGCCTTCGACGGGCTGCGCGAGGCCGGGCGCCGGGTGCGGCGGCCGGACCTGACCTTCGCCGTCGCCGACCACAATGTCCCGACCGAGAATCGCGCCGGCGGGCTCGCCGCGATCCGCGATCCGCAGAGCCATCTCCAGGTCGCGACGCTGGAGCGCAATGCCGCCGAATTCGGCCTGCCTTATGCCGCGCTGGCCGGCCCGCGCCACGGCATCGTCCATGTCGTCGGGCCGGAGCTGGGGCTGACGCTCCCCGGCGCCACCATCGTCTGCGGCGACAGCCACACCTCCACCCATGGCGCCTTCGGGGCGCTGGCCTTCGGCATCGGCACGTCGGAGGCGGAGCATGTGCTGGCCACCCAGACGCTCCCGCAGAGGCGATCGAAGACGATGCTGATCCGCATCGACGGGCGGCTCGGCGCGGGCGTCACCGCCAAGGACGTCATCCTCGCCATCATCGGCCGGATCGGCACGGCCGGCGCCACCGGCCATGTCATCGAATATGCCGGCGAGGCGATATCTGCGATGGACATGGCCGGCCGCATGACCCTCTGCAACATGGCGATCGAGGCGGGCGCGCGGGCCGGCATGATCGCGCCCGACGACACGGCCTTCGCCTGGCTGGAAGGCCGGCCCTGCGCGCCCCAGGGCGAGGCTTTCGCGCACGCCGTGGCGCACTGGCGCGCCCTCGCCTCCGATCCCGGCGCGCCCCATGATCGCGAGATCACCATCGACGCGGCGGCGATCGCGCCGATGGTGACCTGGGGCACCAGCCCGGAGGCGGTCGTCACCATCGCCGGCGCCGTGCCCGATCCCGCCGCCGAAGCGGACCCGGCCCGGCGCGCGCAGATCGAGCGGATGCTGGCCTATATGGGGCTCGCCCCCGGCCAGCCGCTCGCGGGGCTCGCGATCGACGCTGTGTTCGTCGGAAGTTGCACCAACAGCCGCATCGAGGATCTGCGCGCCGCCGCCGCCATCGCGCGCGGCCGGCATGTCGCGGATGGCGTCCGCGCGCTCGTCGTGCCCGGATCGGCGGCGGTGAAGCGGCAGGCCGAGAGCGAGGGGCTGGACCGCATCTTCCGCGCCGCCGGCTTCGACTGGCGCGATGCCGGATGCTCGATGTGCCTCGGCCTCAATCCCGATCGGCTGGCGTCCGGCGAGCGCTGCGCCTCCACCTCCAACCGCAATTTCGAGGGGCGGCAGGGGCCGGGCGGGCGCACCCATCTCGTCTCCCCGGCGATGGCGGCAGCGGCGGCGATCGCCGGCCGGCTGGTCGACGTGCGAGAGATGGCGTGATGCGGCCCTTCATCCGCCTCACCGGCATCGCGGCGGCACTGCCGATCGCCAATGTCGACACCGACATGATCCTTTCCGCCGCCTTCCTGAAGACGGTGTCGCGCACCGGGCTCGGCCGGGGGCTGTTCCATGCGCTGCGCTTCGACGCGGACGGGCGGGAGCGGCCCGGTTTCGTGCTCAACCGGCCACCGTGGCGGGAGGCCCGTATCCTGATCACGCTCGACAATTTCGGCTGCGGATCGAGCCGCGAGCATGCGCCCTGGGCGCTGCTCGATTTCGGCATAAGCTGCATCATCGCGCCGAGCTTCGCGGACATCTTCCATGGCAATTGCTTCAAGAACGGCATGCTCCCGATCCGCCTGCCGCGTGGGGACATCGATCGGCTGATGGCGGAGGCGGAGCGGCCGGAGACGGCGGGGATGACCGTCGATCTGGAAAGCCGGACGATCGTCCATGCCGGCGGCACCTTGTCCTTCGATCCCGATCCGCAGCGGCGCGAGCGCCTGCTCGGCGGCGTCGACGACATCGCCCTTGCGCTGCGCTTCGAGGCGGCGATCGACGGCTATGAGGAGCGGGTCGCCACCGAAGCCCAGTGGCTGGCCGATCCGGGCCTGGGACGGATGGTTTAGAACAGATCGGGTTTCAGCCTCATCGTCGTCCCGGCGAAAGCCGGGACCCATGGACGGCGACACGTCTATCGGTGAGCGAAGCGCCTTTTCATCGCACGCACCGCAATCATGGGTCCCGGCTTTCGCCGGGACGACGGCTCGGCGATATCTCGAATGATATTCAGGGGGGCGGATGGTCGACCTATCCCGCCAGCGCGGCCACCCGCCGCTGATAGGCCTGCCGCGCCACCAGCGCGATCGGCACGATCAGCAGCGCCATCGCCGCCTCGACGAGGACGATCGCGTCGGCCAGCGCGCGCGGCCCGCGCAACCGGTCGCTGATCGCCCCCACCGCCGCCGGGCCGATCCCCAGCCCCGCCAGCGTGTAGATCATCATGTTGAACGAGGCCGCGACTCCCCGGAAGGCGGGCGGCGTCAGCAACTGCATGCCGGCATAGATCGAGGGCAAGGTGAAGGTGGATTCGACCATGAACAGGCAGAAGAGCAGGATCGCGACCGGCAGGCTTGGCGCATGGCCGATGCCCGCCGCCGTCAGCAGCGCCACCACGCTGCCGCCCGCCATCACCAGCAGCGGTGCGCCCGCCACGCCCCTCGCCCGCATCCGATCGAGCACCACCCCGCCCCCGATCGTGCCGAGCGGCCCGGCGAGCAGGCCGACCAGCCCGATCATCTTGCCGGCCTCGGCCGCCGTCATGCCGTGCACGCGCACGAACAGGCTGGATGACCAACTGTTGAGCGTGTAGCCGGTCACCGCCGTCATCGCCGCCAGCCCCAGGAAGGGCGCATAACCTTTCAGGTTGCCGAGCAGATAGCCGAGCCCGGCGCGTGCCGCCGCGAACCCGCCGGCGCTTCGGGCACGCGGCGGCTCCTTCAGCCAGCACAGCAGGACCAGCACCGGCACCGCCAGCAGCCCGGCGAGCAGGAAGACGCCTTGCCACGGCTGCACCGCCCCCAGCCCCGGAACGGCGAGGCCGCCCCTCGCCTGCAACGCCGCCAGCACGATCCCCCCGCCCAGGAAGGCCAGGCCAAGGCCGAAATTGGCGCCCATGCCGAACACCGCCGTGCCGCGCGCGAGATTGGTGGGCGCGAAATAGGTGGTGAGCAGCGACATGCCCGCCGGGATCAGGCAGGCTTCGCCCATGCCGACGAGGATGCGCGCCGCGAACAACCCGCCGAAGGAGGTCGCGGTCGCCGCCATGATCGTGGCGACGCTCCACACCGCCAGCCCGAACAGGATGAGGTTGCGGCGGTTGGTGGCGTCGGCGATCGCGCCGAGCGGGATGGCGAAGCCGCAATAGAGCAGCGAGAAGCCCGTGCCCTGCAGCAGGCCAAGCTGCGTGTCGGTCAGGTGGAGGGCGGCGCGCACCGGCTCCGACACCAGCACCATCACGAAGCGATCGACCATCGCCACCATGTGCGCGAGGCACAGCACGCCGGCGACGTACCATTTGTAGCCGCCGGTCTCATATTCGGCGCGGCCGGCCTGAGCCCCGGACGGCGCGCGATGGGCCATGGCCATGTCAGTCGGCCCTCGGCTTCATCGCGCCCTTGTCGAAATAGTCGCGCCAGTGGGTGATCAGGCCGTCCCGCACCTCGAAGGCGCCCATCACCGGCACGACGATCCGGTCCGCACCGCGCCGGAAGCGATCGACCCGCTCGGTCAGCACGGTGGCGCCGTTCGTCGCGATGGCGAGCAGCTCCCACTCGCAGGCATCGACCGGCCAGGCCGCGAACCCCGCGCGCACCGCCTCGATCCCGACGACCGGCCGCAGCGGCATGTTATGATAGACGATATCGGGCGCCATCAGCGCATAGATCCGCTCCCAGTCGAGCGCATTCCATGCATCGACGAAGGTCCGCACGACCTGCTCGGCATCCATCCGGCTCTCCCGCTGCCGGCAAACCGGCATGAGGCGGCTTGCCTTTTCTAACAGTGAATGGTTTATCGCCCGTCACCCCAAAAGCAATATGGGAAACGCAGATATGGACCAGGCGCTGATCGACTCGCTGCAGGCCCTGCTGGACAAGCAGGCGGTGACCGAGGTGCTGCTCGGCTATTGCCGCGCGGTCGATCGCCGCGACGCGGAGCTGATGCGCCGGGTCTACTGGCCCGAGGCGATCGACGACCACGCCGTGTTCAAGGGCGATGTCGAGCAGTTCATCGCCTACGCCTTCCCCTTCATGGAGGGCGTGGTGAGCGCGCACAGCGTCACCAACATCTGGGTGGACATCACCGGGCCGGACGCGGCCTTCTCCGAATGCTATTTCCAGGGCTTTCACGATTTCCCGGCCGAAGGCGGCGGCCGGCTGGAACGCGTGGTGGGCGGACGCTATCTCGACCGGCACGAGAAGCGCGGGGGCGAATGGCGCATCATCGCGCGCACGCTGGCGATCGACTGGTATCACGAGCGCCCGGGCAATTCGGTGTGGGACAGCGGCCGCTATGCCAATCTCGAAAACCGCGGCGCGCCGAAGCCGGACGATCCGCTGTACCGGCTGCATCCACGTGGGGCGGGGCTCTAGAAAATGTGCGCTCCCATCCTCACCCCGCCAGATGCACCGCGCTCGGCGGACGATCGCGCTCCGGGCTGTCGATCGGGCATTCGCGGGTGATGAGATCATAGGCGAAGATCAGCTTGGTCCAGCCGCTCAGCATCGTCGCGGTGAAGCCGAGTTCGAGGATCTGCGCATCCGAGAAGAAAGCGGACAGGCGCCTGTACAGCGGCTCGTCCAGCATCCCGTCCGGATTGCCGATGGCGAACACCGCGCCCAGCACCAGCACCGCCTGTTCCTGGGCCGAGAAGAGCGGGCTGTCGGCATCGCCCATCGCATCGATCTGCGCCTGGCTGTAGCCGGCCGCCAGCGCACCCGGCACATTGTGGGCGTTGCAGACGAAGCAGCCGTTGGTGAGCGACAGCTTCAGGCGGATCAGCTCCTTCCACCGGGTCTCCACCACCATGTCGCCGCCATCGTTGCGGAACACCGCGCCGTAGAAGTTGGCCTGATACCAGCGGTAGAGCGCGGGATGGTGGCCGAACACCTCGAAGCGGTCGCCGTCGCCCGCCACGGCGATGCTCGATTCGCGCAAGGCCTGGAAATCCTCGGGCAGATGATCGACGGCGACACGGCTGAACAGGGGATTGGGCATCGATGCTCTCCTCTCCGTCACGCCGCCTGCGGAATCACCGTTGCAAGCCTCGGCGCGAGTCTTTATCTATCACTGTAAGCTAAATGGTATGACCATAAGGCGCAAGACGCCGGGAGGATGCGATGAGCGGGCACGACGCCATCCAGGAACTGCACAGCGACATCGCCGACGTGAGCTTCGCCGATCCGGCCTTCCTGGCCGATCCCTGGTCGCCGATGATCCGCCTGCAGGAGGAAGCGCCCGTCTTCCACAGCCAGAATCAGGGCGGCTGGATCATCTCGCGCTACGACGACGTGCGTGCCGCCTTCGCCGACCGGCGCTTCTCCGCCGCCCGCGTCGACCAGCTGTTCCGGGGCATGCCGCCCGCATTGCAGAAGCAGCTGGAGGCGGTGCGGCTCTATACCGGCCTGATCGTCAACCGGCTCGACGGGCGCGACCACATGCGCATCCGCGCGCTGATGCTCAAGGCCTTCGATCGCGGCGCGGTGCGCAAGGTAGAAAGCTTCATCGCCGAGGTGGTGGAGGACATTCTCGACGAGTGCGAACGGCAGCGCGAATTCGATTTCATGCAGGTGGTGAGCGCCGTGCTGCCCACCCGCGTGATGCAGCGCCTGTTCGACCTGCCCGACGAATATCGGCCCTTGCTGTTCGAGCTCGCCTCCAACTTCACCGCGGCCAGCGCCGCCGCGACGGTGACGCCCGATTTGCTGCTGCAGCTCGATCGCTCGATCCGCACCATGAACGACATCTTCAACCGCTTCATCCCGGAGCGCGAGGCGAACCCCGGCGACGACCTCATCTCGATGATGGTCCATGCCCGCGACGGGCTGAACAAGCTCGACAATGACGAGATGCTGGCCCAGCTACACGGCATGGTCGTGGCCGGCGCCGAGACCACCGCGCACACGCTGGCGACGCAGCTCCACCAGATCGTGCGCCAGCCCCGGTTGCAGGCGCTGCTGCGCGACACGCCGGAGCGCGCCTTCGATCTCACCACCGAATTGCTGCGCTATCCCGGCACGGTGAAGTGCATGACGCGCTACGCCGCCGAGGATATCGAATGGCATGGCCAGACCATCGCCAAGGGCGACCTCGTCTGGATCATGCATGCCGGTGCCAATGTCGATGCGCGCCACTGGGACGCGCCGTTCGAGACCGACGTCGATCGCCATAACCTCCGCGATTCCATGGCGTTCGGCCCCGGCCTGCATTTCTGCGTCGGCCATATGCTGGCGCGCACCGAGCTCACCGAATTCTTCACCCGCGCCTTCCGCCGCTTCGACATCGAGGTGCTGCAGGAGGAGATCGAGATGGTGCCGAGCTACATCTTCTACGGCTATCGCGAACTGAAGGTGCGCTTCACTCCGCGTTCGGCATGAGCCGGCTCGCCGGGCGCGTCGCGCTCGTCACCGGTGGACTGCGCGGGATCGGCCGGGCCATCGCCGACCGCTTCGTCGCGGAGGGCGCGCGGGTGCTGGCCGTCGATCTGGACGAGGATGGCGGCGGGATCGAGAGCGACCGCCTCGCCTACAGCCGGCTCGACGTCACCCGCGAGGCGGACTGGATCGCGGCGCTCGACGCGATCGCGCAGCGCTTCGGCCCGCTCGACATCCTGGTCAACAATGCCGGCAGCAGCCGCGCCGGCACGATCGCCAGCACCAGCGCGGCGGACTGGCGCTTCGTGATGGACACCAATGCGCTCAGCGTCTTCCTCGGCTGCCATCATGCCGTGGCGCGGATGGGCGAGCGCGGCGGCGCGATCGTCAACATCGCCTCGGCGCGCGGGCTGCGCGCCGGATCGACGCAATGCGCCTATTCCGCCTCCAAGGCGGCGGTGCTGAGCCTCACCGAGAGCGTGGCGCTCCATTGCGGGGAGGCCGGCCTGCCGATCCGCTGCAACGCCATCTGCCCCGGTGTGATCGATACGCCATTGATGCGCCGCCATGCGGAGGATAGCGGCGGCGAGGCGGCGATCCGGGCGATGGCGGCGCTGCAGATCACCGGCCGGCTCGGTTCGCCCCGCGACGTGGCCGACGCGGCCCTGTTCCTGGCATCGGACGAGTCCGCGTTCGTCACCGGCACGATTTTGCGCGTCGATGGCGGCTTCGTGATCCGCGATCGCTGAGCGCTCAGCCCGCGCGCAGCATCCGGTCGAGCCCGTCGAGCGAGCGGCGGTAGAATCCCTCGATGGCGGCGCCGATCTGCTCTGGCGGAATGGTGAAATCGGTCGCCTCGGAGCGCCAGCGCAACCCGGTGCGGCCATCCCCCAGCGCGGCCAGGCTGATCTCGCTATAGACGTTCTGGGCCGGCATCGCGTGCGGCGGGAGGATGTGATAGCGGAGCCAATGGCCTGGCGGATCGATCGCTTCCAGTCTTTCGCGGGCCTGCCGCGCGCCGAGCGAGATCGTGCGGATCGCGCCCGGCCCCTCGCCTTCCACCGTGCAGCCGGTCACGCCGGCCGCCCAGCGACCAAGCTCGCCGAAGGCGGCGATCGGCGGCCACAGGCGGTCGATGGCATGATCGAGCACCACCTGCACGTCCGCATAGATGATCGCTTCGGTCGTCATGCCCGCCTCCCCTTGCGTTCTTCAATCTAACAGTGTTTTATTTATAGCGTCAACCGATCGCCGGCATGTCCGGCGGCAAGGGGAGGAAGCCATGAGCGTGTTCGCGCCGGATCTGCTGGCGGGCAAGACCGCCTTCGTCGCGGGGGGATCGAGCGGGATCAACCTGGGCATCGCGCATGGCCTGGCCGAGGCCGGCGCGCGCATCGCCATCATCAGCCGCAAGGCCGAGAAGGTCGAGGCCGCCGTCGCCGGGCTGCGCGCCGCCGGGCACGAGGCGCAAGGCTGGCCCGCCGACGTGCGGAGCTATGACGCGGTCGAGCAGGCGCTGCGCGACACGCACGACGCCTGGGGTCCGATTGACATCGTCGTCTCCGGCGCGGCGGGCAATTTCCTGGCGCCGGCCATCGGCATGTCGGCCAATGCCTTCAAGACCGTGATCGACATCGATCTGCTCGGCACCTTCCACGTGCTGCGCGCCAGCCACGCCTTCCTGCGCAAGCCGGGCGCCTCGCTGATCTCGATCACCGCCGGGCAGGCGGTCAACGCCACGCTGCACCAGAGCCACGTCTGCGCCGCCAAGGCCGGGATCAACATGCTCACCAAGGTGCTGGCGATGGAATGGGGGCCGGACGGCATCCGCGTCAACGCGATCGCGCCGGGGCCGATCGCCGGCACCGAGGGCATGGCGCGCCTGACGCCCACCGCCGAATCCGAGGCCGCGCTCAAGGCGATCATCCCGCTGCGCGACTATGGCACCAAGCAGGACATCGCCGATCTCGCCCTCTATCTGAGTAGCGACGCCGCCAAATATGTGACGGGCGCCATCCTCGATTGCGACGGCGGCTCCTCGCTGGGGCGTGGCCTCCAGCCGGCGCAGGGCTGATCGCCATGAGCGACATCCGCATCGCCGTGGCCGACGGTGTGATGATCATCACGCTCGATCGCCCCGCCAAGAAGAATGCCATCACCGACGCCATGTACGGCGCGATGGCGGCGGCGTTCCAGGAGGCGGCCGGGGACGCCGCGATCCGGGTCGTGCTGATCGAGGGCGAAGGGCCGGACTTCTGCGCCGGCAACGATATCGGCATGTTCGCGGCATCGGCGCAGGGCGATTTCGATCTCGTCTCCTCCAGCACCGATCCCTTCCTGACGGCGCTCAGCACCTGCTCCAAGCCGCTGGTCGCCGCCGTCACCGGCCGTGCGATCGGCATCGGCACGTCGATGCTGCTGCATTGCGACCTCGTCTATGTCGCCGACGACGCCCAGCTCGCCACGCCTTTCATCGACCTCGGCCTCGTGCCCGAGGCGGCGTCCGCGCGGCTGATGCCCGCCCGGATCGGCCATGTCCGCGCCTTCGCCCTGTTCGCGCTGGGCGACTGGATCGGCGGGGCGGAGGCGGTCGCACTGGGCATCGCCAACCGGGCGCTGCCCGCCGCCGAGGTCCGCGCCGCCGCGCTCGAGGCTGCGTGGGCGCTCGCCCGCAAACCGGCCTCCGCCCTCGCCGCGACCAAGGCGCTGATGCGCGACGATGCGGCGATCGCCACCGCCCTGGCGGCCGATCGCGAGGCCTTCCTCACCCAGTTGGCCACTCCCGAGGCGGCGGCGGCCTTCGCGGCTTTCGCCGCCCGCAAGTCGGGGACGGCATGAGCGCCGAACGCACGATCGCGACTCGCGAGGGCCTGGTTCTCCGGGGCGAGATCGCCGGCCGAAGCGAGGCGCCGCTGGTCCTGCTGGCCCATGGCGGCGGCCAGACCCGCCATGCCTGGTCGGCGACCGCCGCGCGCCTCGCCGGCGAGGGCTTCGCGGTCGCGCGCTACGATGCGCGGGGGCATGGCGACAGCGACTGGTCGCCGACCCGCGACTATCGCATGGAGACCCACGGCCGCGATATGATCGACGCGCTGCGGGCGATCGGCCGCCCCGCCGCGGTGGTCGGCGCGTCGATGGGCGGCGTGGCGGGCCTGATCGCCGCGGCCGAGGCCCCCGAGCTTGTCCGTGCGCTGGTGCTGGTCGACATCGTCCCGCGCTTCGCGCCCGGCGGGGTGGAGCGGATCCGTGCCTTCATGCTCGGCCATCTGGATGGTTTCGCATCGCTGGAGGAGGCGACGGCGGCGGTGCGCGCCTACAATCCGCATCGCGCGCCATCCGGCAATCCGCAGGGCCTGCTCCGCAGCCTGCGCGAGCGGCACGGCCGGTTCTACTGGCATTGGGACCCCGCGGTGATCGGCGATCCGCCCGGCGAGGCGCTGGCGACGATGCTGAGCGACCGCCTCGCCGCCCTTCCCCCGTCTATGCCCCTGCTGCTGGTCTCGGGCGCGCAGAGCGACGTGGTGGACCCCGAAGCGATCGAAGGCTTCCGCCGGCAGGCCCCGCAGGCCGAGACGATCGCCGTCCAGCGCGCCGGCCATATGGTGGCGGGCGACCGCAACGATGCCTTCGGCGATGCGATCAGCGATTTCCTGCGGCGATCGCTGGCCGGTCAGACCGTGAAATAGCCGATCCACTCGGCGACGAGCGCGGGCTTCGCCTCGCCTTCGATCTCCACCGTCACCGATACCGTCCGCTGCCAGCCGCCGGGGCGCACCTCCTCGACGCGGGTCAGCACGAAGCGCGCCCGGATGCGCGCGCCACGCAGGACGGGCGCGAGGAAGCGGATGCGGTCGAAGCCATAGTTGAAGCCGCTCGTCATCCCCGCCGGCTCGGGCAGCACGCCCTCCTGCAGGCGCATCAGCATCGAGAGGGTGAGGAAGCCCTGCGCGAACGTGTCGGCCAGCCCCATCGCCCGCGCCGCCGCGGGATCGCGATGCACGGCCGCGAAATCGTCGGTCGCCGCGCTGAATCCGTCGATACGGTCCTGCTCGATCGCGATCCAGTCCGACACGCCGATCTCGCGGCCGACCAGCGACCGCATCGCCGCCAGCGGCATCGGCTCCATCGCTCAGACCGCCGGGGCGGCGCCGAACGCCTTCTTGAGCGCCGGCCGGTCGATCTTCAGCGTGGCGTTGCGCGGCATGACCTCGATCGTCGCGAAATGCCGGGGCAGCTTGAAGCGGGCGAGCTTGCCGTCGGCATGGGCGAGCAGGCCGTCCAGCGTCACGGTGTCGCCCGGCCTGGGCTCGACGATCGCCATGCCGACCTCGCCCCAGCGATCGTCGGGCACGGCGATCACCGCCACCTCCTGCACGCCCGGCGCATCGGCCAATGCCAACTCCACCTCGGCCGGATAGATGTTCTCGCCGCCCGAGCGATAGACCTCGCGCAGCCGGTCCACCACGTAGAGCCGGCCAGCCTCGTCCAACCGCCCGCAATCGCCGGTGCGGAACCAGTCGCCGGTGAAGAAATTCTCGCGGGGACGATTCCAGTAACCCGGCGTGATCGCCGGCCCGCGCGTCCAGATCTCGCCAACCTCGCCTTGAGGAACATCCTCGCCATCGGGGCCGACCAGCCGCAGGCCGGTGCCCGGATTGGTGAAGCCCGAGCAATTGCGCGCCGCCAGTTCGCGCCCGCCGTCCAGCACGGTGACGTTCGGCCCCTGCTCGGTCGATCCGTAGGACAGCTGCAGGAAGAAGCCGCGATCCTGCCAGGTCTGGTGGACCCACACCGTCTTCGGCCCCCAGCCGCCGAACAGGCCGGTGCGCAGCGCCGGGAAGCGCGCATGCTCGAAGGCCGGCAGGGCGGTGATCAGCTCGTACATCTGCAGCACGCCGCACAGATGGGTGATCCCCACGGCGGGGTCGGTCAGCAGGCGCAGGCTCACCGCCGGATCGAAGCGCCGCGTCGTGGTGACGTGCCCGCCCCAATAGAGCACCGGGTTGGAGAAGGTGTTGAGCCCGCCCGCATGGAAGAGCGGCACGATGTTGAGATGATGGTTGCCACGTTCGGCCGTGCGCGAAGTCTGGGCGCTGTTGATCGCGTGATGCTTGAGCGTCCCCCAGCTACACAGCGCGCCCTTGGGCAGGCCGGTGGTGCCCGACGTGTAGAGGATATGGGTGATCTCCGCCTCGTCATGGATCGCGCCCGGGATCGTCTCGCCCGGTTCGTCGAGCATCGCGTCATAGGGGCTGGCGGCGATGTCGTCGGACCAGCGGATGCGCGTCCCGATCCCCACCGCGTCGGCCAGTTCCGCGCCCCGCTCGCGCCATGCGTCGTCGTGGAAGAGGATGCCAGGCTCGGCGTCCTTCGCCAGCGCGACGATCTCGCCGAGCGACAGGCGCCAGCTCACCGGCACGAAGATCAGCCCCGCGCGCATGCAGGCGAATTGCAGCTCGAAGATGCGCGTGTCGTTCTCGGCGATCATCGCAACGCGGGCGCGGGGTCGCAGGCCGAAGCGGTGACGCAGCAGATGCGCCAGCCGGCCGACGCGGCGGTCCAGTTCGCCCCAGGTCACGCTATTGCCCCGCTCGACGCAGGTGAGCGCCGGCGCGTCCGGCTGCCGCGCGCCATGGTAGGCGACCCAGTCATGCACCCACGGCGTCATCCGCGTTCTCCCATCTCTTTGATGAAGATTTCCTGGGCGACCGACGCGACCAGCGTGCCGGCCCGATCGAAGAAGCGTCCGGTCGCATAGCCCCGGCCGTCCGCCGCGACGGTCGATTCCTGGACGTGCAGCAGCCAGCGATCGATCCGTGCCGGCACGTGCAGCCAGAAGCCGTGATCGAGCGACGCGCCGAACAGCCCGCGCGAGGCGATCAGATCCTCCCAGACGATCGGATGCTGATTGGTGACGGCGTCGGCCATGCAGAGATCGCTGGCGTAGAGGAACAGACAGGCGTGCAGCAGGGGATCGTCGGGCAGATCCTCGTCCACCCGCATCCACACCCGGTGGCGGCCATCGTTGACCGTCGGCTCCCATGGCGGCTGGTCGACGTGGCGCAGGTCGATCGGCCAGGGGACACCGGCATTCTTGGGAAGATCGCCGTCGTGCCGCGCGATCAGCGCGACGTCGCGGGGGACCACCTGCTCGGGTGGCGGGGCGTCGGGCATGGCGATCTGGTGGGCGATGCCGTCGGTCGGCGCGGCGAAGGAGAAGGTGACGGTGATGATCGCCTGCCCGTCCTGCTCGGCCCGGACATGGCGCACCGAGAAGGAGCGGGTGTCGCGCAGCCGGTCGACCACATAGGTGACCGGGCGGGTGGGATCGCCCAGCCGCAGGAAATAGCAATGCGCGGAATTCAGACGGCGTATGGCCTCCACCGTGGCGGCGGCGGCCATGAACGCCTCGGCCAGACTCTGCCCGCCATACACACGGTCAAACGCGCCGATCGCGGCTTCCATCGCGAAACGGTCTTGCCCGATCGGCTCGATCCGGCCGAGCCGGCGGACCAGACGGCGCAGCACGGCGACACGATCGTTCCGCGCGCCATCGAGCATCGCCTGCGTTATCGCGGCCAAGGCGATCGAACCTGCCTGGATGCCGAAGCCATCATCCGTCTCCCGCTGAGTCGCGCGGGCCGTCGATTTCGCTCGACTTTCCCGACCGCGTGACGATTATAGACTAACAGTGATAGATATAAAGCAAGGGGCTTGCAATGCTGGCGTTGCGGATCGACGAGAACCTCCCGGCGGACACCCAGGCGCTGGCCCGCCTCGTCCGCGATCGCCACAGTTGCCGCGCCTTCCTGCCCGCGCCGGTGCCGAGGGCGACGATCGATGCGATGCTGGCGATCGCGCAGGGCAGCGCGTCGTGGTGCAACTCCCAGCCCTGGCAGGCGATCGTCACCGAAGGCACGGCGACGGATCGCTTCCGCGCGGCGCTCCATGCCCATGCGACGAGCACCGATTGGGCGCAGGAGACGCCCGATTTCGCATTTCCGGAGCGTTACGTCGGTCTCTACAAGGAACGCCAGCGTGAAACCGGTTGGGCGCTGTACCAAAGCGTCGGCGTCGCTTTCGGCGACCGCACGGCATCGGCCCGGCAGATGCAGGAGAATTTCCGCCTGTTCGGCGCGCCGCATGTGATGATCGTCACCACCGAGGCGGACCTTGGCGTCTATGGCGCGATCGATTGCGGCGCCTATGTCACGCATGTGATGCTCGCCGCGCAGAGCCTCGGCATCGCGACCATCGCGCAGGCCGCGCTGGCCGGCGTTTCCGGCTTCGTGCGCGCCCACTTCGCGATCCCGCCGGAGCGCCGGATCGTCTGCGGCATCTCCTTCGGTTATGCCGACACCGCCCATCCGGCCAACGGCTTCCGCACCACCCGCGCGCCGCTGGACGAGGTAGTGCGCTACGAAGGCTGAGCGGCGAACGCGGCGGCGCCCCGCCCCGCGATCCGGCCGAAGATCAAGGCGTTGGCGATATAATTGCCGCCCCCGACATAGCGTTCGCCGAGCACGCCGCCAGCCGTCTCCCCCGCCGCATAGAGGCCCGCGATCGGCCGGGCGCCGGCGCCGAGCACCCGCGCATCGGGATCGATCCGCGCCCCCGCCGATGTCGCCCCGAAGCTCGCGGCATGCACCTCGATCGCGTAGAAAGGCGCGGTCTCGATCGTCGTCAGCGCACCCCGCTTGCCATAATGACGATCGCCGCCGGCCCGCACATCGGCATTGTAGCGCGCCACCGTGCCGGCGAGGCCGACCGGATCGATGCCCGCCTTGCCCGCCAGCGCCTCCAGCGTGCCGGCCTGCAGGATACGCCCCCTGGCGGCCTCTTCCGCCAGCCGGTCGCAGGAATACGCGAAATCGCCGACGCCGAGCTTGTCCGCGAAGGGATGGCGCGCGGGCGAGGCGGCGCGGGTCGGCTCGTCGAGGATCGCGAAGCACAGCCGGCCGGGCTGGTCCTCGATGCGGTGGCCGGCGATGCAATAAGGCCAGGTCTCGTCCATGAAGCGCTGGCCATCGCGATTGACGAAGACCAGCCAGGGCGGATGGAAATCGGCCACGTCGCGCGAGAAGCCGGGCGAGGCGTTGACCAGCAGCCGGTCGCGCCCGACCACCTCCGCGCCCAGCGCACGCGCCATGACGATGCCGTCGCCCCGGCTCGTCTCCGATCCGAAATAGAAGGACCAGCGCTCGTCCTGTGCGGCGACGTCGGGATTGAGCTCGGCGAGCAGCGCGCGGTTGGCACCGTAGCCGCCGGTCGCGAGGATGACGGCCCCGGCCCGCAGCTCCGCCCCCTGCGCCGTCACACCTTCGACCACGCCGTCCGCGGCCAGCAGGCCGTCGACACGGACATTGGCATGGATCTCCACGCCCCTTGCCGAGGCGGCGCCCAGCAGCGTCTCGAACAAGGCGATGCCGGAGCCGCGCGTATGATGCCCGCGCGGCACGTCCTCGACGCCGGAAATGTAGAGGCCGTCGACCGGCATGTCCGCGCCCAGCCCGATCAGCCATTCGAGGGTTGGCGCGGATTGCTCGCAGAAGCGCCGGATCAGCCAGGGCTCCAGATTCCAGCGGTTGAAGGTCATGTAATGGCGGTACATGGCCTCCACCGTGTCGTGGACGCCGGCCGCGCGCTGGATGCTCGTCCCCGCCGCGTAGAACACCCCGCCGGACAGCGCCGTGGAGCCGCCGGGGCGCCTGCCCGCCTCCAATACGATCACCGACGCGCCGGCCTCCGCCGCCTCGATGGCGGCGGCCATGCCGGCCCCGCCGCCGCCCACGACGAGGACGTCGCAATCCCGCATCGATCGCGCCCTAGGACCGGATCAGTGCGCCGGCTCGGGCAGCGGCTTGGGCGCCGGCTTGTATTTCTCGACCGTGGAGCGCTCGAACGGCCCCTCATAATCGCCCTCGGTGGCCGGGCTGTCGTCCACCAGGATGTCGTGGGCATAGCGCGTGTCGCCCGCGTCGATCGGCCGGGTGTCGTAGGTCCATTCGACGAGATTGCCGTCCGGATCGAAGGTGTAGATCGACCGGATGAACTCATGGTCGGTCATCGACACGTGATAGCCGTTGTCGAGCCAGTTCTTCTTGCGCTGCTGGAGCTCCTCCTCGCCGCCCTTGCAGTTGAAGGCGAAGTGATTGATCCAGCGCGGCAGGCCCAACCCGGTCGAGATCGCGCTCTTCCACTGGTCGGGATCGAGCTGGATTCCCTCGATGCCGCGCAGATCCCACAGCGCCATCGTCTCGCCGTCGCCAATGTCGTAGAACATGTGCTTGGTCCAGCCGCCGCCCGGCGCCTGCCGCTTCACGCCCGCCACCAGCGGGAACTGCATCACCTCGGTGTAGAAGTGGTGCGCCATTTCGAAATTCTTGGTGGCAATCGCAAAATGATGAAGGGCCATCTGCCGTCCTCTCGCTCGCTGACGCGGTTCGCGCATCCGTTCGACGAATCAATCTAACAGTGATCGAATATGAGCGCAACGGAGGATTGCGCCGCTTCCGGCGTGACCGCCCCCAATGGCCCGGTTTCCGGCGTGATTTACTTATCAAACCGCCGGAGCAAAAACCCGTTGCGATATCAACCAAACACTGTAAGACAGAATGCAAGAACGAAGAGTGGGAGGCATGCATGCAGGTCGCGTTGATGTCGTTGGGCGACAAGATGGACGATCCCGTCACCGGGCGTCGCTTCTCGGCGCCCGAACGCTACGCGATGACGCTCGATGCAGCCGAGATCGCCGAGCGGACGGGCATTCATGGCTACCACATCGGCGAGCATCACGGCATCAACTACACCTTCTCCTCGCCCGCCGTGGTGCTGGCGGCGATGGCCTCGCGCACGAAGACGCTGCGGCTGGGCACGGCGGTGGCGCTGGCCGCCAATCTCGATCCGCTCCGTATGGTGGAAGATTACGCCACGGTGGACGTGATCTCCGGCGGCCGCGTCGAACTTGTCACCGGACGCGGCAATTTCTTCGAGAAGACCTTCGACCTGTTCGGCCAGTCGGTGGAGGAATCCGCCGATCGCTTCGCCGAGGCCATGGAGGTCGCCTGCGCGCTGTGGCCAGGCGAGCCGGTACAGTGGGAAGGCCGCTTCCGTGCCCCGATCAACGGCCAGCATCTCGAGCCGACGCCGGTGCAGACCGGCCGGCCGCCCTTCTGGATCGGCGGCGGCAGTTCGCCCGATACGGCGAAGCTGGCCGGTCGCCTCGGCCTCAACCTGATGCTGCCGAGCGCCTTCGGCCGGCCCGACAAGTTCATCCCCATCGCCGACATCTATCGCGAGGCCTTCGCGGCGGCCGGGCACAAGCATGACGCGCAGGTCGGCGCCTGCTGGCACGGCTGGGTGGACAAGGACGACGCCACCGCCCGCGCCCGCTACGAGCCGCGCTATGCGGGCTACCACGCCTTCAACCTGGCGGTGATCCGCAGCGTCAATCCCAATCCGCCGCCCTACGTGAGCAACCCGTTCGATTACGAACTGCTCTCCACCAAGGGTCCGGCGATCGTCGGCGGGCCGGCCAAGTTCGCCGATCGCCTGATCGAGCTCAGCCGGCTGGTCGGCGCCGATCTCAACCTGATCAAGATGGACATGGGCGGCGTCGGGCGCGAAGAGTATCTGGAGATGGTCGAGCGCCTGGGAACCGAAGTCGTGCCGCAGCTGAACGCGGCCGCCGCGCGCCCGACGATGGCCGCCAGCGCCTGACATGGCCGATCCCCGCCACGGCCGCGGGCCGCTCGCCGGCATCCGCGTCCTCGATCTGAGCGGGCTCGGCCCGGCGCCCTTCGCGACGATGATGCTGGCCGATTTCGGCGCCAGCGTGCTGAGCGTGCGGCGACCCGATCCGCTGCCCTTCGATCCCGCCGTCGCGATGTCGCGCGGCAAGGATGCGATCGGGCTCGACCTCCGCAATCCCGAGGGGCAGCAGACCGCGCGCCGGCTGGCCATGTCCGCCGATTTGCTGGTCGAGGGCTTCCGGCCGGGCGTGATGGAGCGGCTGGGGCTCGGGCCGGACGCGCTGATGGCCGACAATCCCGGCCTGATCTACGCGCGGCTGACCGGCTGGGGGCAGACCGGCCCTTATGCCCAGCGCGCCGGGCACGACATCAACTATCTCGCCATTTCAGGCGCCCTCGCCGTCATCGGCGAGGAGCGGCCGACGGCGCCGCCCGGCCTGCTCGGCGATCTCGCCAACGGCTCCTACACGATGATGATCGGCGTGCTGCTGGCGCTGGTCGAGCGGCAGCGCACCGGCAAGGGCCAGGTGGTCGACGCCGCGATCGTCGACGGGGCCAGCTATATGCTGGGGCCGATGTTCGGCGAACTGGAGCTGAAGCTGTGGGACGGCGATCCGGAGCATGCCCTGCTCGGCGGCAAGGCGCCCTTCTACGGCGTCTATCGCTGCGCCGACGGCAAATGGTTCTCGGTCGGCGCGATCGAACAGAAATTCTACGCGGCGATGCTGGCGATCCTGGGCCTCGACGATGTCGACCCTTCCGCCGAGGCGCAGATGGACCGGGCGCAATGGCCGGCATTGCGGGAACGCATCGCCGCCGCCTTCCTGACCCGGCCGCAGCATGAATGGACGCCCCTGTTCGGCGCGGTCGATTCCTGCGGCGCGCCGGTGCTCGCCACCGCCGAGATCGCCGCCGATCCGCACAATGCGGCGCGCGCGTCGGTGACAGCGGATACGGCGGGCACGCTGACCGCCGCGCCGGCGCCACGCATGTCCGCCCACCCCGATCTGGTGACGGCGATCAACCCGCGGCAACAGCGCGATGCGCGGACGATCCTCGCCGAAGCGGGTTTCGCGGAAGCGGATGTCGAAGGCCTGATCGCCCGCAAGGTGATCTGGTCGCTATAGGACGGCAGGCCGAAGACGGCCGCCCTTGGGAGAGGTGTCGGAAACCGTGTCGCTCGATCATATTCTGAGGCCCGTCACGATCAACGGGCTGGAGATCAAGAACCGGATCGCGCGGGCCAGCCACGGCACCAGCTATGGCCGGGGCACGATCACCGACGATCTCGTCGCCTACCACGAGGCGCGCGCGCGATCGGGCGTCGGCCTCAACATCCTGGAAGCGACGGTGGTCCACCGTTCCACCTCCAACCACACTGTCGACGCGGTGGACGATTCGATCATCCCCGCGTTCGCGACACTGGCGAAGTCGGGCGAGAAGCACGGCATGCGCACCTTCGTGCAACTGTGGCACGGTGGCCATCGCTGGGCGCCCGCGAGCGGGCAGGCCCCGGTCTCCGCCTCCAGCGTCCCCTGCCCGCTCGGCCTCGTCAACACGCCCTTCGCGATGACGCAGGACCAGATCGACGAGATCACCGAAGCTTACGCAGACGCCGCCGCCCGCGTGCAGAAAGGCGGGCTGGACGGGATCGAGCTGCATTTCGGCCATGGCTATCTCGTCCACCAGTTCCTCTGCCCGCTGACCAATCGCCGCGAGGACGATTATGGCGGCAGCCTCGACAATCGCATGCGCTTCGGGCGCGGCATCATTGATGCGGTGCGCGACCGGGTGGGCAAGGATTATCCGCTGGGCATCCGCCTGTCCGACTATAACGCCCCCGGCGGCCTGACGCCGGAGGAGGCGGGCGAGGTGGTCGGCCGGCTGTGCGCCGAAAATCTGGTCGACTATGTCAGCGGATCGATGGGCAGCCCCTACAGCATCGCGACGATGCTGGGCTGCATGGACCAGCCCGCCGGCTACATGCTGAGCTCCGCCGAGCCGATCGTCGCGCGCGCCAACGTGCCGACCATGATCGCCGGCCGCTACCGCACGCTGGAGGAGGGCAACCAGGCGATCAAGGAAGGGCTGGCCGACATGGTCAGCTTCGTCCGCCCGATGATCGCCGATCCCGATCTCGTCGCCAAGACGCTGCGCGGCGAGGCCGAGCGGGTGCGCCCCTGCATCGCCTGCAACCAGGGCTGCATCGGCGGCATCCGCACCGCGCAGCAACGCATGGCCTGCACCGTCAACCCCACGGTGGGCCACGAGCTGACCCTGTCGGAAGAGCTGATCCGGCCGGTGGAGACGCCGCGCAAGGTGGTGGTGGTCGGCGGCGGCCCCGCCGGCATGGAGGCCGCCCGCCTCGCCGCGCTGCATGGCCACAGGGTGGTACTGATCGAGGCGCAGCCGGCGCTCGGCGGCACCATCAACATCGCGAAGCGGGCGCCCAAGCTCGCGACGATCGGCGACATCACCCACTGGCAGGAGCAGGAGCTGTACCGCCTCGGCGTGGACATCCGCCTCTCCACTTATGCCGACGCCGATGACGTGCGGGCCGAGCAGCCCGACGTGGTGATCGTCGCCACCGGATCGCTGCCGCGCATGGACGGATTGCAGGCGGCGCGGCCGGAGCGGCCCGTGCCGGGCTTCGACAAGCGCCATGTGCTGTCGTCGCACGGTCTCCTGTTCCTGCCGCCGGAGCGGTACGGCGCCTCGGCGGTCGTGTTCGACGATGTCGGCCATTACGAGGCGATCGCGGCGGCCGAGCAACTGGTCACCCACGGCGTCAAGGTGACCTTCGTCGCCCGCCATTCCTCCTTCGCGCCGCAGATCGAGGTGATCGTCCGCGCCAGCCCGGCGCTGCGCCGGCTGCGGCAGGGCGACTTCACCTTGGTGGTCGGCGGGCGCCTCGTCGAGATCGGGGATGCCAGCTGCACGCTCGGCTATCTCGACGGCGAGCAGATTTGGGAGGTGCCGGCCGAGACGGTGGTCTTCGTCTCCTACAACGAGGCGCAAAGCGACCTCTATCGCGCGCTCGGCGGCGGCACGCGGGCGGCGCGGCCGTATGAATTGCATCTGATCGGCGATGCCAACGCGCCACGCGACCTGCTGATGGCGATCCGCGAGGGGCATATGGCCGGTCGCATCGGGGAGACACGGAATGCTTGAAGGCAAGGTCGCCATCGTCACGGGGGGCGGCACCGGCATCGGCGCCGCCATCGCCGCCTTGTTCGCCACGAAGGGCGCGCATGTCGTGGTGACGTCCGAACTGGCGGTCGCGGCGATGCAGCCGGTGGTCGACCGGATCGCGGCGGACGGCGGATCGGCCAGCGCGGCGACCTGCGATATCATGGACCGCGACGCGATCGCCCGGCTGGTGGCCGACGTGGAGCGCGATCACGGCCGGCTCGACATCCTCGTCCAGAGCGCCGGTGTCTGCTTCTGGGAGCCGATCGAGCAGATGTCCGCCCGCAAGATCGACCTGATGTTCGGGGTCAACGCGATCGGGCCGATCTCGATGATCCAGGCCGTCCTGCCGGTCATGAAGCGCGGCGGCGGCGGCGCCATCGTCAACATCTCGTCGGGCGCGGCGATGCTCGGCGTGCACGAATTCGCCGTCTATGCCGCCACCAAGGCCGCCATCGCCCATTTCACCCGCACGCTGGCGCCGGAACTCCGCCGCACCAACATCCGCGTCAACTCGATCGGGCCGGGCTCGGTGCGCACGCCGATGCTGGGCTTCACCGAAGACGATCTGACGCCCGAGCAGGAGGCCGGCATGGTCAAGCGCGAGGCCCGCTCGGTCAGCCCCTATGGCAATGCCATGCTGGAGCCCGACGACATCGCCCAGGTGGCGCTGTTCCTCGTCTCGGACGCGGCGCGGGCGCTGCACGGCTCCTACGTGCTGGCCGACCAGGGCATTTCCAGCGCGATGCTGCCGCCGGCGAACTGACGATGGGCGTCGCGGGCAAGACCGTCCTGATCACCGGCGCCAGCAGCGGCATCGGCGAGGCGACCGCGCTGCGCCTCGCCGCGAGCGGAGCCTCCGTCGTGCTCAGCGCGCGGCGCAGGGACAGGCTGGATGTGCTGGTCGCCCGGATCGGGGCGGCGGGCGGCAGAGCGGTCGCACTGGAAAGCGACGTCACCCGCCGCGCCGACATGGAGGCGCTCGCCCGGCTGGCGATGGAGCGCTTCGGTTCGATCGACGTGCTGATCAACAATGCCGGCGTGATGCCGATCTCCCGTCTCGACGTCTATGACGTGGACGGCTGGGACCGCACGATCGACACCAACATCAAGGGCGTGCTCTACGCCATCGCCGCCGTGCTGCCGCGAATGAAGGCGCAGCGCAGCGGGCACATCGTCACCATCGCGTCGGTGGCGGGGCACAGGATCAACGGCGGCTCGGCCGTCTATGCCGCCAGCAAGCATGCCGTGCGCGTGATCTCCGAGGCGCTGCGCCAGGAGGTGACGGCGGACGGCATCCGCGCGACGATCGTCTCGCCGGGCGCGACGCGCAGCGAATTGTTCGACAAGATCGACGATCCCGCCTCGCAGCGGCGGCTGGCCGGCGCGGCGGAGATGGCGCTGCCGGCCGATACGGTGGCGCGCGCCATTGCCTATGCCATCGGCGAGCCGGATGAGGTAGACGTCAACGAAATCATCATCCGGCCCCAGGCACAGGATGCGTAAGGCCGCAGGTCCCCCTCGGGATTCGAAATCAGGATAATCGCGTGAACGATCGCAAACCCCTCATCGTCGGCATCGGCGGCACCACCGGCGGCCTCTCCTCGACCGAGCATGCGCTGCGTGCGGCGCTGCGCGCGGCGGAGGTGGCCGGCGCGCGCACCCGGCTGTTCGGCGGCGACGATCTGGCCCGCCTGCCCCATTACAATCCCAAGCAACCCGATCGCACCGGGGACGAGCAGGATCTGGTGGAGACGATCCGCGCGGCGAGCGGCCTGATCATCGCCAGCCCTGGCTATCATGGCAGCATTTCGGGCGTGGTGAAGAATGCGCTCGACCTGCTGGAGGATACCGCGCGCGACGCCGGGCGCATCTACCTCACCGACATGCCCGTCGGCGTGATCGTCACGGCGTATGGCTGGCAGGCGACCGGCAGCACGATCGCCGCGCTGCGATCGATCATCCACGCCTTCCGGGGCTGGCCGACCCCCTTCGCCGCCGCCATCAACAGCCGCCTCTCGCGCTTCGATCCCGGTACGGGGGAGACCGACGCGGAGGTGATGGACCAGCTCGCCACGGTGGGCCGCCAGGTCGCGACGGCCGCTCTGAACGGCTGGCCGGCCTGCGAACCGACGCCGGCGGCGCTGGCCGCCACGGAGGATTGAGGGCGGCCGGAAAGGTCGGCGTCTCCACTCCGCTCGTCCTGAGCTTCTTGCTCCGTTCCTCCTGAGCTTCGGACTCCGTTCGTCCTGAGCTTGTCGAAGGACGTGCCCCGAACGCGGCGCCTGCGGCACGTCCTTCGACTTCGCTCAGGACGAACGGAGTGAAGATTGGACGAACGGGGATGGGATTGGACGCACGAGATAGGATTCCGGTCTGAAGCCGGCGCTCAACCCTAGCCCAGCCGGATCATCTCCGCCGCTTTCTCGCCGATCATGATGGTCGCGGCGTTGGTGTTGCCGCTGGTGGTGGTGGGCATCACCGAGGCATCGACCACCCGCAGACCATCCACCCCCCGCACGCGCAGCTGGGGATCGACCACCGCGGCCGCGTCCGATCCCATCCGGCAGGTCCCGGCGGCGTGCCAGGTGATGCTGAGCGTCTCGCGGAGGTGATCCATCCACTGTTCGTCGGTTTCGGGCTTGTGCGCGGGCGACATGCGGCCCTCGACGATCCGCGCCATGGCCGGCGCCTCGTAGAGCGCATCCACCATCTTGAGCCCGTCGATCAGCGTCCGCACATCCTCGGCATTTCCCAGCGCCTGGTGGAGCACTTTGGGCCGCCCGCCCTCGCCCAGCACCACGCGCCCCCGCCCCTGGGGCTTGCAGGGCGAGACGCTGACGGTGATCGCCGAGCACATCGGGATGCCCATTCGCGTCGGCGTGTGGGGATCGAGCGTGGCGTAGACCAGCGGCATGAAATGGAGCTGGACGTCGGGCCAGCGCAGCTCCGGCCGGGTCCTGGCGAAGGCCATGGCCTGCACGGCCGGCGCCCCGATCGGCCCCTTCCGGTTCCAGAAGAATTTGGCGAAATGCCGCGCGAGGTCGAGCGGGCCGGTCTCGTTGTTGAGGGTCGGCACGCTGACCCGCCGGGTGGTGGCGCTGGCCGAATGCTCCTGCAGATTGGCGCCGACCCCGGCGCTGTCCCGCACCACGGCGATGCCCTGCGCCCGCAACGCCTCGCCCGGCCCGATGCCGGAGCGCATCAGCAAGGCGGGCGAGCCCATCGCCCCGGCCGATACGATCACCTCGCGATGGGCGCGCACCGTGCGGCGCTGACCGCCCTGGCGGAGCGTCACGCCCGTCGCCCGGCCCTCGGCGGTGTCGATCGTCTCGACCTCGGCCTCGGTAATGATCCGCAGGTTGGGGCGCTTGCGGATCGGCCGCAAATAGCCCTTCTCGGTGCTGCACCGCCAGCCGTCGCGCTGGTTGGTCTGGGTCATGAAGGCGCCGAAATCGCTGCCGTCATTATAGTCGTCGAGGGTCGGCACGCCGATCTCGGCGCAGCCCTGCAGGAAGGCGTCGCACAGCGGGTGCGGATCGCGCGTCGGCGTGACGGTCAGCGGCCCGCTCGATCCATGCGCCTGGCTCGGCGCGCCCACCCAGCTTTCGGAGCGCAGGAAATAGGGGAAGACCTCGCGAAAGCCCCAGCCCGTCGCGCCCATCTCCGCCCATTCGTCGAAATCGTGCGCGGTGCCGCGGATATAGACCTGTCCGTTGAGCGAGCTGCTGCCGCCCAGCATCTTGCCCGCCGACCAGATCCAGGCGCGGCCGTTCAGGGTGGGATCGGGCTCCTGCTGGTAGGCCCAGTCATATTTCTCGCGCAGCAGCATGCGCAGAAAACCGACGGGCAACTGGACGAGGAAGTCGCGTGCGGTCCCGCCCGCCTCGATCAGCACCACGCTGGTCTTCGGGTCCTCGGACAGCCGGTTGGCGACCACGGCGCCGGCACTCCCCGCGCCGACGATCACATAATCCGCCTCGGCGAAGGCGACGTCGCGCGCCTGCATCAGGCGCCCACCTTCGGGCCGGGCGTGAAGGTGATCGGCAGGGTGCGCAGCGCCCGTGCCTCGCTCGGCGTATATTGCGGTTCGAAGCCGGGCTGGAGCTGGTAATCGGACATGCGGCGCAGCACCGTCTTCAGGCAGGTCTCCAGCATGGCGCGCGCGAAGAAGCGGCCGATGCAGACATGGCCGCCGGCACCGAACGACATATGCTCGCGCGCATCGCGATCGATCAGGCAGCGATCGGGCTCGGGGAATTTGGCCGGATCGCGATTGGCGGCGCCGCACAGCGCCAGCACATTGACGCCCTGCGGCAGCTCCGCCCCCTCCAGCACGGTCGGCTGGGTGGTCTGGCGGCGCAGCGCCTGGATCGGCGTGGTGAAGCGGATAAACTCCTCCAGCGCGCCCTCCCACGACACCTCGCCGGACATCAGCCGCGCCCGGTCCTCGGGATGGCGGGCAAGATGGAGCAGCGAGCCGCTCATCGCCGAGCTGGTGGAATCGAGCGCCCCGAACAGGGTCAGCAGGATGACCTGATAGCCCTCGGTATCGGTGAGCTTCCGCCCGTCAAACTCCTCGTCGATCAGGCATTGCACCAGATCGTTGCGCGGCGTGTCCGTGCGGCGCTTGGCCATCAGGCCGGTCAGATAGGCGTCGATCTCCTGATAGCAGGCCATCCAGCCCTCGTGATCGACGAGCCGGTTGTGCACCATCCACAGCAGTTTCTCGCCAATCTCCTTGCGATCCTCGATCGGCACGCCGAGCACCGGCAGCATCGTCATCGCCAGGAAAGGCCGGGTCAGCTCGTTGACCGCGTCGGCCTCGCCGCGCTCGATGAAATCGTCGATCAGCGTGTCGGCGACCTGCTGGATGCGCGGCCGGTCCTCGTTCGCCGCCTCGAGCGTGAAGAAGCGGTTGAGCACCCGGCGCCAGCGCGTGTGCTGCGGCGGATCGAGATCGACCGGCAGCAGCCGCACCAGTTGATCGGGCAGCCCCGCCCCTTCCGTGGAGGTGAAGGTGCGGAAATCGGAGAAGACCCGCTTCACGCCCTCATAGCTGGTCGGGAAATAGAAGCCGCCGAGCTGATCCGAATGGCCCACCGGGCATCGGCCGGCGCGGACCTCGCTGAACACCGCATAGGGATCCTGTGCGAAGGCGGGATCGTGGTGGTTGTAATGGGTCTCGGTGACGGGCGTGTCGGCCATCGATCCTCTCCGCTGTAAGCTTACCCTAGCGCTGGCTGCGCGGCGTCAGCACGGTCATCCCGTCCATCGCGGGCGTCACCGCGATCTGGCAACCGAGCCGGCTGCGCCCGTCCACGTCGATGCCGAACTCCAGCATCATCTGCTCGTCCTCGGACGCCGTGCCCGTCAGCCCCTGCCACTCGGCCGGGATATAGACATGGCAGGTGGCGCAGGCGCACGCGCCGCCGCACTCGCCCTCGATCGAGGCGACGCCGTTCTTCACGGCCGCCTCCATCAGGCTGATGCCGGGCGCCGCCTCCACCTCGTGCGTGGAGCCATCCTGATCGACATAACGGATCTTGACCATCACTCGCCTTCTTCCGGCGGCGACGGCGGCCGGGCCGCGCGTCGCCCTTCAACAATCAGCGCGTCTTGAGACCGAACGTCACGCCCACCACGCGCGGCGGCGCGAGATACTGGATGTCGCCCAGCGCCTGCTCCGTCCGGTTCGCATAATAAGCCGTGTTGGTGAGGTTGCGCGCCCACACGTTGACGCTGAACCGATTGTCGAGCGAGGTCCAGCCCACCGACACGTTCGCCACCGCATAGCCCGGGATCGCCAGGCGATTGTCGGCCGTCACATACACCCGGTCGCGATACTGGACCGAGCCGTTGGCCGAAATCTTGCCGATGCTCGTCGGGATGGAATAATCGAGGCTGAGGTTCGCGGACGTGTGCGGCGCGTAGATCATCTCGTTGCCGCTGGCGTCGCCGATCGTCTGCACCCCCGTCGGCGACGTGAAGGTCGCGTTCGGGAACTTGGTGTAGTGGCCGTTGAGATAGCCGAAGCCGGCCGACAGGGTCAGCGCGCTGTTCATCTTGAACGCGAAGTCGAGATCCATGCCGTAGACATGGGCGCGCGCCGCGTTGGTGGTGAGCACCGCGCCGCCGCCGGTCACGCTGAAGACCTGGATATCCTTATAGTCATAGTAGAAGCCCGCCATGTTGATGCGGATGCGGTGATCGAAGAACTGCGTCTTCAGGCCTGCCTCATAGGCGTCCAGCACTTCCGGCTTGTAGCCCGGCGTGCCGGCGTTGATCATGTTGAAGCCGCCGCTCTTGATACCCCGGTTGTACGAGATGTAGCCGAGGATATCCGACGAGAAATTGTGATCGAGCGAGGCGCGCCAGGTCAGGCGGTTGATCCCCTGATTCTGGTGGATGTTGGGCACCAGCGTGGCGCCGTCGGCCACCACGCTGCCGTCGGTCGCCTGCCGCTCGTGCGTGAAGCGCAGGCCGCCGGTCAGGTTGGTGTTCTCGAAGAGCGGGACCGTCGCCTGGCCATAGGCCGACAGCGAGTCCGTGGTCTGCGATCCGTGCAGGTCCTCCTGCGTGAACGGCAGCGCGGCCAGGCCCTCGATGGTCAGCGGCTTATAGGCGTAGTCGGCGTGGAAATAATAGCCGCCGAGCAGCCAGTTGATCTTCGAATCCTTGGGCGCGAGAAGCTGGACTTCCTGCGAATAGGTCCGCGCATATTGGTTGATGAAGGACAATACGATCGGGATCGGGCTCGAATCCTGATCGAGATGGAAATTGCCGACGACGTGGCGATAGGCGCTGATGCTCACGAACCGCGCGAAATCGAGGTCGTGGTCGATACGCAGCGATCCGCCATAGACGCGATTGTCGCCGACGTTCGGGAAATCGGTGTCGGTGTTGCGCTTGCCGGCATAAGGCAGCCCCTTGGCGGCGGCCACCGCCGGGGTGAGCTGGTAATCGTCGCCCGTCGAGTTGAGCCGGCTGTAATCGCCGCTCAGCCGAACCTCGGTGCGATCGCCGGGCGTCCACAGGATCTTGGAGCGGATGCCCAGTTCGTCGCGCTTGAAGATATCGACGTGGCGGGTGACGTCATGGCCGTAGCCGTCGAAATTCTTGTCCCACACCAGCGAGATGTCCGCCGCCAGATCGGGCGCGATGCCGGCCGTGGCATAGGCGTTGGCCTCGACGGTGTTGTAGCTGCCATAGCCGACCGACGCCTCGAGCTTGGGCTTCTGCTCGGGATCGCGGGTGACGACCTGGATCACGCCGCCGGTGGCGTTGCGGCCGAACAGCGTGCCCTGCGGCCCCTTGAGCACCTCGATCCGCTCGACATTGTTGAACTTGAAGATGTTGCCGGTCGGCGAGGCGATGTAGACGCCATCGACATAGGTGGCGACCGACGGCTCGTCATTGGGGTTGGACTGGTTCGAGCCGACTCCGCGCAGGAAGGGCGTCACCGAGACGCCGTTTTCCGACATCGTAAGGTTTGGCACCGCGGCCTCGACCTGCTCGGTCGACATGATCTGGCGCGATTGCAGGTTGGCGGCGGTCACCGCGCTCACCGCGATCGGCACCTTCTGCAGCGACTGGGACTGGCGCTGGGCGGTGACGACGATCTCGGTCAGCCCCGAACTCGGCGCCGCCGCCGCCGCCGCCGCGAGGTGGCCGCTGGCCGGCTGGTCGGGCGCTCCGGAAAGCTTCGCCGCCGGATCCTGCGGCTGCTGCGTCGCGACCTGGCCGTAAGCGGGCGCCGCGAGGCACACCCCCAAGGCCAGCGGCGTCGCAAGAAGAATATTGCGCTTCAAGGCATCCCTCCCTCTGCTGTCTTCGTCCGCACCGGGCGGATCTTATTGAATCAGACGTTGTTAGGCTGATTAACAGTCACTCGCCGACTCCGCAACCTCATTCCGCTAAAAATGGCCCGCATTACCGTACAGAGTGAAATGCAAACGCCGTATAGCGTAGTGCATCGCAGCATCGCGACTGCACGGTTATGCCTATTTTCCTGATCCCATGGCCGCGATACACAGGGAAATGCAGATGGCGCCTCGCCTCGCGCTCGTGGCGGAACACTGCCGCAGCACAGCATCACCACACCGCCTGCGGTGGGATCGGGCAGGCACCGGAGGCCCCCTCGCACCCACTCCCCACGCGCCAAGGTTGCCGACATATCCTTCCAGTGTTAGTTTTATCGATATCGAACGATCCGCCGGCGAATCAGGCGGGCACCCAAGGGAGCGCAGGCTTGACCACCCCAGATGCGATCATTTCCCCACCCGGCGACCTTGCGCTGCGGCGCAACCAGCCTGCCCTGCTCGATCTCTACGAGCAGATGCTCGTGATCCGCGAGGCGGAGCGGAATTGCGGGGCGCTGTTCGCCGAGGGCGCGATCCCCGGCTTCATCCATCTGAGCGACGGGCAGGAAGCCACCTGCGTCGGCATGATCTCCGCGCTCCGGTCCGACGACACCATCGCCTCCACCCATCGCGGCCATGGCCATGCGCTGGCCAAGGGGCTGCGCCTCGATGCCTTCTTCAAGGAATTGATGGGCAGGGAGGATGGCGCCTGCAAGGGGCGCGGCGGCAGCATGCATGTCGCCGATCTCTCCGTCGGGATGCTCGGCGCCAACGGCATCGTCGGCGGCGGCATCGCCATCGCGGTGGGCAGCGGGCTCGCCCACAAGCTGCGGGGCCAGGATACGGTCGCCGTCTCCTTCTTCGGCGACGGGGCGATGGCCGAGGGCGTGCTGCACGAAGCGATGAACATCGCCGCGCTCAAGGCCATCCCGGTGATCTTCGTGTGCGAGAACAATGGCTGGTCCGAATTCAGCCCCACCGCCACGCAGGTGAGCTTCACGCTGGAGAAGCTCGCCGCCGCCTACGGCATCGCCTATCACCGCATCGACGGGCACGATGTCGGCCGCGTGGCCGAACTCGGCGCGGAGATCGTGGGCGCCGTGCGCGGCACCGGCCGCCCCGCCGTCGTGGAATGCCTGACCACCCGCATGCGCGGCCATTATGAGGGCGATTCCCAGCGCTATCGCGATCATGGCCAGCCGCTGGTCGATCCGATCGAGGTCGCGCGCGGGACGCTGCTCGGCATGGGCGTGGAGGCACCGGCGCTCGATGCCCTGGCCGGACAGGTGCGCGACCGGGTGCTGGCGGCGGTGGAAAGCGCGCGCGCCAGCGCCGAGCCCAGCTTCGAATCCGTCCTCGCGGGTGTCTATGCGGTGGAGGCCGCGCGATGAGCGCCTCCCGCTTCGCGCACGCGATCAACCAGGCGCTCGACGACATGATGGCGCGCGATCCCGCCGTCATCCTGCTGGGCGAGGATATCGGCAAGGCCGGCGGCACCTTCGCGGTGACGCGCGGCCTGCAGGACAAGTTCGGCGCCGACCGCGTCATCGACATGCCGATCGCCGAAAACGCCATCGCCGGCATGGCGGTGGGCCTCGCGATGAGCGGCATGAAACCGGTCGCCGAGATCATGTTCATGGATTTCGTGACGCTGGCCATGGACGCGATCGTCAACCAGGCGGCGAAGCTGCATTTCATGTTCGGCGGCCAGGGGAGCGTGCCGCTGGTCATCCGCATGCAGCATGGCGGCGGCCTCAATGCCGGCCCCCAGCATTCGCAATGCCTCGAAGGCTGGTTCGCCCACATCCCCGGCCTCAAGGTGGTCTGCCCGGCGACCTTCGACGATGCCTATGCCCTGCTCCAGGCCGCGATCGAGGACCCGAACCCGGTTCTCTTCATCGAGAACAAGGCGCTCTATCCGATGAAGGGCGCGCTGTCCGATCCGCCGCCCCGCGTCCGGCTGGGCAAGGCGCGGATCGCGCGGAGCGGGCGCGACGTCACCATCGTCACCTACGGCGCGATGCTGCACACGGTGCTGGCGGCGGCCGAAACGCTGGCCGCCGAGGGCATCGAGGCGGAGGTGATCGACCTGCGCACGCTCCAGCCGTGGGACGAGGCGGCGGTGCTCGCCTCGCTCCGCCGCACCCACCGGCTCGTCGTCGCGCACGAGGCGGTGGAAAGCTTCGGGCCGGGCGCCGAGATCGCGGCGCGCATGGCGCATGTCGGCTTCGACGAGCTGGATGGCCCCATCGTCCGCGTCGGCGGGCCATTCGTGCCCGTTCCCTTCAGCCGCAAGCTCGAGGCCGAATATATGCCGAACGACCAGCAGGTCATCGCCGCGGTGCGCGCCACTTATGGCTGAGGCGGACAGCATGCGCGGCGCGCCGATCGTGATGCCCAAGCTCGGCCTCACCATGACCGAGGGGCTGATCGCCGAATGGCAGGTGCGGCCCGGCGACGAGGTAGCGGCCGGCCAGATCCTGTTCGTCGTCGAGACCGACAAGATCAGCAACGAGATCGAAGCCCCCGCCCCCGGCCGGATCGTCAGCCTGCTGGCCGCCGCTGGCGAGACCGTGCCGGTTGGCGCCACCGTCGCCTTGTGGACCGGCCCGGCGCAGGGCGGCAAGGCGGTGCCGGACGGCGACCCGATCGACCGGCCGGCCCCCGCCCCGCCGCCCGCTCCCCCGGTCGAGGAAGGGCGGATTCGGGCGACTCCCTTCGCGCGACGGCTGGCCACGCTCGGCGGCATCGCCTTGGCGGACATCGCCGGCACGGGGCCGCGCGGCCGCATCCAGGCGCGCGACGTGCAGGCCCGGCTCGACCCGCCGGCATCGCCGCCGCCGCCGACGCCGACGCCGCCCGCCGGCAGGGACCCGCGCGATCTCCGCCCGCTGATCGCGGCGCGTGTCAGCCGGTCGAAGGCCGAGATCCCGCATTTCCACGTCACCGCCGATGCCGAGTTCGACAGGCTCGCCGGACTGCGCGGCGACCTCAACGCCGATCCGCAGGCACCGCGCAAGCTCAGCGTCACCGCCCTGCTCGCCATGGCCGTCGCCCGCGCGCTCTCCGCCCATCCGGAGGCGAATGCCGTCTGGCGGGAGGGCCGCCCGGCCCCGCTCGACCGGATCGCGATCGGCATCGCCGTCGACACGCCCGCTGGCGTGATGGCGCCGGTGGTGCCCGTCACAGGCGGCGTCCATGCCTTCGCCCAGGCCATGGAGGCCGCCGTCGAGCGGGCACGCCAGGGTCGCCTCGGCGCGGCCGACACCGGCGCCGCCGCGATCGGCCTCTCCAATGTCGGCATGTTCGGGGTGCGCGCTCTGGCCCCGATCATCGATCCGGACCAGTCCTTCATGCTCGGCGTCGGCGCGCCGCATGTCGCCTTCCGGCTCGGCGGGGATGGCGCGCCCCGGCCCGTCCAGCAGGTGACGCTGACGCTCGCCTGCGACCACCGCCTGATCGACGGCGCGGCCGCCGCCCGCCTGCTCGCCGACATCGTCGCCGCCGTCGAGCATCCGCTGCGCCTCCTCGCGACCTGGGGCTAGGCGATGAAGGATCTCCAGACGCTGTCCGACGAAGCCGAGATCCGCGCGCTGACCTGCCGCTACGCCGATTGCTACGACCACGCCGATGCGGACGGCTATGGCGGCACCTTCCTGCGCGACGGCGTGCTCGATTCTGCTGCGATCGGGTTCGGCATCGCCATCGGCCCCGAGGCCATCGCCGATGTGGTGCGACAGGTCCGGCCGCAGCAGGCCCATGTCATCCACGTCGTCACCAACCATCTGATCGAGATCACCGGCGCCGACACCGCGCGCGGGAGCTGCTATTACATCGCCCGGAGCCGCCTCCATAATGGCGGCCGCGGCGAATATCTCGGCCGCTATGAGGACGAATATCGCCGCACGGCCGACGGATGGCGCTTCGCCCGCCGGACGATCGTGCCGCTGCTGCCACCGGACGCGGAGGGTTTCGCATGACCGATCTTTTTTCCCTCGCCGGCAAGACGGCGCTGGTGACGGGCGGCGCGCGCGGGCTCGGCCGCATGATCGCCGAAAGCCTGATCGGCGCGGGCGCCACCGTGCTGATCACCGCACGCAAGCCGGACGTCTGCGACGAGGCGGCCCGCGCGATGGGCGCCACGGCGCTCCCCGGCGATGCCGGCACGCCCGAAGGGATCGCCGGGATCGCCGCGCAGCTTCGCGGCCTCGGGATCACCGCACTCGATATCCTCGTCAACAATGCCGGCCGGACCTGGGGCGCGCCGATCGAGCAATTCCCCGATCAGGCCTGGCCCAGCGTGATGGCCGTCAACGTGCAGGCGCCGTTCCGCATGGTGCAGGAACTGCTGCCCGAACTGCAAGCCGCCGGCCGCCCGGACGATCCCGCCCGCATCATCACCATCGGGTCGGTCGGTGGCGTGCGGCCCAACGATTTCGGCGCCTACAGCTACGGGGCGAGCAAGGCCGCGCTGCATTTCCTGACCAAGCAGCTGGCGCACGACCTCGCCGCCCGGCACATCACCGCCAATGCCGTGCTGCCCGGCTTCTTCCCCACCGCCATGACGCGTCACCTGCGCGACAATCCCGAGACCGGCCCCGAACGGACGGTCCCGCTGCGCAGGCTCGGCCGGGCCGAGGATATCGGCGGCACCGTGATCTTCCTCGCCAGCCGCGCAGGGGCCTACGTCACCGGGGCGGACATCCTCGTCGATGGCGGCCTCTCGGTGATGTGACGCAGGACAGGGAGGGCACATTGCGCGAAGAGCTTCGTCGGCCGCTGGATATCCGGAGCGAGGGCGCGGTCGACTGGCTCACGCTCAACCGGCCCGAAAAGCTCAATGCGCTCGACGATGCGCTGATCGCCGCGCTCCACACCTACTTTCTCGACCTCCAGGACCGCCCGTCGCCCTGCATCGTCGTCCTCCAGGGCGCGGGCCGGGCCTTCTGCGCCGGCCTCGACCTCGCCGAGATGGCAGCCGCCGAGGCGCGCACCATCCCGAGCCTCATCGCCAAGCAGAAAGCGGTGTCCGATCTCATCCTCGCGATGCGCCGGGCGCCGCAGCCGATCGTCAGCCTCGTCCATGGCCCGGCCTGCGGCGGCGGCTTCGCGATCGCGCTCGCCTCCGACATCCGCCTCGCCGGGACGAGCGCGCGGATGAACGCGGCCTTCGTCCATGTCGGCCTGTCGGGTTGCGACGTCGGCCTGTCGTACCTGCTGCCCCGGCTGGTCGGCGCCTCGCTCGCTGCGGAGCTGATGCTCACCGGCGCCATGATCGACGCCGATCGCGCGCTGGCGAGCGGGCTCGTGTCCCGCATCGTCGCCGACGACGCCCTGCCCGACGCGGCCGGGCCGCTGATCGACGCCATGCTCGCCGTGTCGGACCTCGGCCTGCGCATGACCAAGGAAGGCCTCCGCATGGGCCTCGATGCCCCGAGCCTGGATGCCGCGATCGCCCTCGAAAACCGCACGCAGGTGCTCTGCGCGGCCGCCGGGGCGCGGTTCGACCGTCCATCGGCTTCGCCGCGCCGCTGAATCCGCTTAAACCATCCGCCCTCGCCGTGGCACTAAGGCACAGGCAGGGAAGAAAGATGGCAACCGGACCCCAGGATGTGACAAGCCGGCGCCCCCGCGCGCCCCGAGACAGCCGCGAGCAGGACGACCGGCTGATCGAGCGCATCCGCGCCCGCGACATGGCGGCGTTCGAGGAGCTGTATCGCGGCTATCACACCCGCCTCACGCGCTTTCTGATCCGGCTCATCCATCGGCCGACGATGGTGGAGGAGGTGCTGAACGACACGCTGATGGTGGTGTGGGACCGCGCCGACAGCTTCAACGGCGCCAGCAAGCTCTCCACCTGGATCTTCGCCATCGCCTATCGCAAGGCGATGAAGGCGCTGCGCGGGCAGGACGAGCCGATCGAGGACAAGCGTGCCGAAGAGCGGATGAGCCTCGACGCCACGCCCGAGGAGGAACTGGGCTTCGATCGCCGCCGCGCGATGCTGATGAACGCCATCGCCGCGCTTTCGCCCGAGCACCGGGCCGTCGTGGATTTCACCTATTTCCAGGAGATGGGCTATCGCGAGATCGCCTCGATCATGGGATGCCCCGTCGATACGGTGAAGACCCGCATGTTTCACGCGCGCCGCCACCTGAAGCGGCGCCTCGCCGGCGATCTGCCGGACTGGATCTAGGACAAGGTTATGGGCCGAGTGATCTCCATGCCGGGTGATCCGCACCAGCAGGTGCAGACGCTGCTTCCCTGGTACATGAACGGCACGCTCGATGCGGGCGAACTGGCGGCTGTCGAGGCGCATCTCGCCGACTGCGCGGAATGCCGCGAGGATCTCGCGATGGAACGCACGATCGGCCAGGACATGGCGGCCCTGCCGCTCGATGTCGAGCGCGGCTGGGCGGCGATGCGCGGCCGCATCGAGCGGACGCCGGCACCCGCGCCGATGCCGGTTCCGGAGGAGCATGGCAATGTCGTCCCGCTGCGCAGGACGTGGCTGCAACGCTCCGTCCCGGTGCGCTGGGCGCTGGCGGCGCAGGCCGCGGCGGCGGTGCTGATCGTCGGCGCCGGCCGCCTGATGCTTCCCGTCGCCGCGCCGGAGCCGCTCTATCACGCTCTGGGTTCCGCGCCGCAGATCGCGCCCGGCAACATGGTGGTGATCTTCCGTCCCGACACCATGGAGCGGGACCTGCGCGGCGCCATGGTGGCGAGCGGCGCCGAACTGGTCGGCGGCCCGACCGCCAGCGATGCCTATGTCCTGCGCGTCGCCGGGGCGCAGCGCGACGGCGCCCTCGCCCGCCTGCGCGCCAACGCCCATGTCATGCTGGCGGAGCCGATCGACGAGAGCACGCGACAGTGACGCTCCGCCCCCTGTTTCTGGCGTGGGCGGCCTTGTTCGGCCTGCTGGCGGCATCGGCCGCCGCGGCGCTGCCGTCGCGCCCCGTCCCGCCGATCGGCGACGAATCGCGCGAGATCCTCGTCATGCTGCGGCTGACGCCGGACCATTTCCGGCCCAATGCCAGCTATGGCGGCGACTATGGCGACGGCCAGGCGAGCGCGGCGCGCCGCCACCTCGCGGCGCGCATCGCCCGCAGGAGCGGCCTCGCGCTGGTGCAGGACGGCTGGCCGATGCCGCTGATGGGGATCGACTGCTATGTGATGCGGGTGCCGGCCGGCCTCGCGATCGACGACGCGATCGCGCAGGTGTCGCACGATCCGCAGGTGGCCTGGTCGCAACCCATGCAGGTCTACCGAACCCAGGGAGGCGCGGGGAGAGGCGCGGACCCTCTCTTCGCGGTGCAGCCGGCGAGCACCCTCTGGCACCTCGCCGCCCTGCATCGCATCGCCACGGGTAAGGGCGTCACCGTCGCGGTGATCGACAGCAAGGTCGATGTCCACCATCCCGATCTCGCCGGCCAGTTCGTCGCCGATCGCGATTTCGTCAGCACCCGCCCGCAGGCACCGGAGCGGCACGGCACCGGCATCGCCGGCGTGATCGCGGCCAAGGCGGACAACGGCATCGGCATCGCCGGCATCGCGCCCGACGCGCGGCTCATGGCTCTGCGCGCCTGCTGGCAGACCGGCAGCGGCGAGGGCGCGCCGACGCTCTGCAACAGCCTGAGCCTCGCCCAGGCGATCGACTTCGCGATCCGCCATTCCGCCCGGATCATCAATCTCAGCCTCAGCGGGCCAAGCGACCGCCTGCTCCTGCAGCTGATCGGCATCGCGCGGGCGCGCGGCATCGCCGTGGTCGCGGCCTATGATCCGCATCTTCCCGGCGGCGGCTTCCCGGCTTCGGTCAGTGGCGTGATCGCGGTCGCCGACGAATCCGGTTCGGCGCCGATCCCGGCGGGCGTGTATGGCGCCCCCGGCAAGGACGTGCCGACCACGCAGCCGGGCGGAACCTGGTTTCTGGTGGACGGCAGTTCCTATGCCGCCGCCCATGTCAGCGGCCTGATCGCCCTCGTCCGCGAGAAGCACGATTTCGCGCCGCGCATGCTGCTTGTGGCGAGCCATGCGGCGGATCGCGCCGTGGATGCCTGCACGACCCTCATGGGGGCGTCGCACCCCTGTCCCTGCGATTGCGCGCTCGCATCCGGAACGGCGCCGCCGGGTATCTAGCCCGCCACCCGCATCCAGCGCGCGGCCACCCGCGCAAGCGGCGGCGCCCAGGCGGTCACGCCGATCAGGGCGCGCGCACCCGCCATGTCCTGCGCCAGCCGCGCCGCGCCATCCGCCGCCAGCAGGGGCGTGCGCAGGCGCCGGGCCAGGCGGGCCTGGAAGCGGCCGGCCGGCACGCCCCGCAGGATCGCCGAGGCGGCGGACTGCCCGCTCGCCAGCGCGATCGCGATGCCCTCGCCGGCCAGCGAGGCGATCACGCCGGCCTGGTCGCCGACGCGATAGACGGACGGTTCGGTGCGGCGTGCGAACCAGCCATAGGGCATGTTGGCGATCGCCTGCGGCGTGCCGATCGCGGTGGCGGCGGCGATCCGGCCGGCGAGCGCCGGGCATTCGCCGGCCAGTTCGCGCAACAGCGCATCGGGCCGGCCGCCCGCCTCCGCAAACCGGTCGCGGCGAACCGCGAGGCAGAGATTGGCGCTCTCCTCCTGCAGCACCAGCCCGGCATAGCCGCCGCGAAACAGATGGAGCTCGATCGCGCCGGCCAGCATCGCCCGCAACGCCGGCGTGGGCGTCAGCCCCCAGCGCAGCCCGACCATCCGCCGCTCCTCGACCGGAGGCCGCGCCGCGCCGCGCAGATCGTGCTTGCCGCTCGCCAGCACCAGGGCCGCGAAGCCGAGCGCCGCGCCATCGGCCGTCACCAGCCGGTCGCCATCGAGGCTGCGCGCATGGACCCCGCGCTCGATCCGCGCGCCCGCCCGCGCCGCCCGCTCGATCAGCAGGCGATCGAGCCGCTGGCGCGACACCGCCGCCGCCGGGGACGGCAAGCGCGCCTCGGCCCCTCCGGCCGGCGACAGCAGCACCATCCTGTCGACCGGCGCGGCACCGAGCGCCGCTCTGTCGATCCCGAGCCGATCCAGCGCCGCCAGCGCCGTCCAGCTCAGGAACCCGCCGCACAGGGCATCCTGATCGCCGCGCGAACGCTCGATCAGCAACGGACGCCCGCCGGCCTCGGCGAGGCGTATCGCCGCCGCCGCGCCCGCCGGCCCGCCACCGACGATCAGCATATCCGCTCGACGCACAGCCGGAACGGGAAGGCGCGGCGCACGCGGGCACCCGTCACGCCCGCCTCGGCGAGGATCGGCGGCCATTCCGCGGGGCGATAGGCACGGGCGATGGAGAGCGTGCCGTCCTCGCGCACGATGCGGTGCCAGCCCATGATCCGGGCCAGCAGCGGGAAGCCGGCATGCGCCAGGCGGTGGCGGTGCAGATCGTTGACGAACCAGCCCAGCCGCGCCTCGCGTTCCATGAAGCGCAGGAAGGCGACAAGCTGCGGCCGGCTCATATGATGCGCGACGAGGCTGGAGATCACGATATCCCAGCCCTCGCCCTCGAGATCGGTATAATCGCCGGTGCGGAAGGCGATGGGCAGACCGATGTCGGTCGCCTTCCGGGCGACGGATGCGGAGCGCGGGTTGAGATCGATGCCGACGAGCTCCGCCGCGATCCCCCGCCGCGCTGCCCAGTGCGCGATGCGGCGCAGCATGTCGCCATGGCCGAAGCCCACGTCGAGCAGCCGTAGCCGGCCGCCCCGCACCGCCCGGTCGAGAAAGCGCAGCGTCGGGCCGGCCGCGAGGGTCCAGGCATTGACCCGCGCCAGATCGGCGAGCAGGGCGGCATAATCCGCCTCCGGCAGATCGGCCGCGTCCATCTGCTCCTCGGCGATGGCGCGCGCGGCCAGGCCGCTCACACCGCCGCCTTGAACCGGAATCCCTCGGCGGCGAGCCCCGGCCCGAACGCCATCGCCAATCCGTTGCCGGCGCGATGCGGCGCGGCGAGGATGCGTTCCAGCACGAACATCAAGGTCGACGAGCTCATGTTGCCGCAGGCGCGCAGCACGTCCCGCGACACGGCGAGCGCGGCGGGATCGAGGCCGAGCCCCTGCTCCACCGCGTCCAGCACGGTGCGACCGCCGGCATGGATCGCCCAGCTGTCGATCGCGCCCGGATCGCCGACCGCCGCGCGCAGCGCCGGCAGTTCGAGCGCGGCGCCGATGCGCGACGGCACCGCGCCGGACAGGTGCATCGCGAAGCCATGATCGCCGATCGTCCAGCGGATCAGATCCTCGCTGCCGGGCAAGGTCGCGGCGAAGGGCGCGTCCAGCGTCAGGCCGCTGGCCTCGGCGCTGACGATCGCGGCGGCGGCGCCGTCCCCGAACAGCATCATCGCCAGGATCGGCTCCAGCGCGGTGTCCGCCTGGAGATGGAGCGTGCACAGCTCGACCGTGATCACGAGCACGCGCGCATCGGGTTGCGAGCGTACGATGTGATAGGCCGTCCGCAGCGCCGCCACCGCCGCATAGCAGCCCATGAAGCCCAGGAAGGCGCGCTCGACGGTGCCCGGCAGGCCGAGCCGGCGGGCGATCATCTGATCGATGCCCGGCGCGATGAAACCCGTGCAGCTCGCCATGACGAGATGGGTGATGCCGTCGAGGCTGCCGAGCCCCTGCGCGGCATCGACGCACAGATCGGGCGCGCTGCGGGCATAGACCGCCATCCGCTCCGAGGTCGGGGGCATTCGGCCATGCGCGTAGAAGCCGCCGTCGCCATCCTGGTCGCCGTCGGCGCCGGGGGGCAGCACGGTCCAGCGCTGCTCGATGCCGGCGCGCGAGGCCATGCGGTCGAACAGGATGCGATCGCGCCGGTCGGTGATGCGGCGCTGCGCCCATCGCACGAAGGCGGCATGGGCTTCATGGGGCGGCAAGGCCGTCGAAACGGCGTTCAGCTGGACTGGAACGGACACAGACTCTCCCATCGTCCAGGATCAGGGTACGCTCCTTGGTCCTTGATACTAGGGAGAAAGTTCAACGGGCGTCGAAATAGAGGCGGGGCGTGCCGCCTATCCGCCAGAGGCCGCCGGCCTGGCCCGGCGGCGCCCCGCCGATTACACGCCCTGTTCGTTGAAGAAATGGAAGAATTTCGATTCCGCATGCGCGCGGCGGTACACCAGCCGCTTCACGCCGGCTTCCAGCGAGGGCAGCGACAGCAGATTGTCGCCATTGCTCGGGCGCTTCTGGCCATCCAAGGGGCCACCGACGAGAAGGATATTCTCGATCATCATTCAGCTCCTCGATTCGCGCGGCGAATTGCCGCTGTCGGAAGCATGAGTGACAGCTGAAGCCGGTCAAGCGCGATGAATCGAGTCGCGCGCCGAAACGAAGGTATTTCCCGCCCATCGGATAGGGAATTACCGGGCCGATGGAGTCCGCCAGTCGTTTCGGCTGGGAAATGACGGGATCGGCCCGCGTGCCAGATCAGCCCTGCCCCGTTTGTCGTGCGCGAAGTCGAAGGACGCGCCCCAAGCGCTGCGCCTGCGGCCACATCTCCCTTCCCTGCAGGGGTGGATTCGCGTGTGGAGTGGCTTGATACCGGCACCTGCCAATCCCGGAGACACCCCACCGCCTCCCTCCAGGGAAGGCTTGGGGGATGACGGGGGTTAGCGCTTGGGCCGCGCGGGATCGGCCGGCGGCGGCGTACCGGGGGCGGGGGCCGGATCCTCCGCCATGCCGATATCCTCGCCCGGCCGTGCCAGCGGCTCCGGGCCGTTCTTCTGCCGCGCGGCCGCGCCGATCGGCTGGGCCGGCTTGTCGTCGGCCGGCGCCAGCGGCACCTTCTGGCCCGCCGGCGCCGCCGCGACGAGCAGCCCGCTTGCGATCAGGGCCAGCACCGCCCGCGTCATGCCTTGGCCCTGAGGGCGGCCTGGGCGGCGGCCAGCCGGGCGATCGGCACGCGGTAGGGCGAGGCGGAAACGTAATCGAGGCCGGTCTGCTCGCAGAAGGCGATCGAGGCGGGGTCGCCGCCATGTTCGCCGCAAATGCCGAGCTTGAGGCCGGGCCGCGTCTTGCGGCCGCGCTCGACGGCGATCTCGACCAGTTCGCCCACGCCCTCGACGTCGAGGCTGACGAACGGATCCTTGGCGTAAATGCCCTTCTCGACATAGACGCCCAGGAAGCGCGCCGCATCGTCGCGTGACACGCCCAAGGTGGTCTGGGTCAGATCGTTGGTGCCGAACGAGAAGAATTCGCCCACCGCGGCGATCTCGCCCGCCTTGAGCGCGGCGCGCGGCAGCTCGATCATCGTGCCGACCAGATAGTCGAGCGTGCGGCCCTTCTCGGCGAACACCGCCCGGGCGGCCTCGTCGACGACGGCCTTCATCAGCTCCAGCTCGCGCGCGGTCGCGACCAGCGGGATCATCACCTCGGGGATGGGTGCCTCGCCGGTCTTCTCCGCCACCTCGACGGCGGCCTCGAAGATGGCGCGCGCCTGCATCTCGTAGATTTCGGGATAGGTCACGCCCAGCCGGCAACCGCGATGGCCCAGCATCGGGTTGAACTCGTGCAGCTCCGACGCGCGCTGCTTGAGCGCCTCGACCGTCAGCCCCGTCGCGGTCGCGACCTCCTGGAATTCCGCATCCTCGTGCGGCAGGAATTCGTGCAGCGGCGGATCGAGCAGGCGGATCGTCACCGGCAGGCCGGCCATGATCTCGAAGATCGCGGCGAAGTCGGCGCGCTGCTCGGGCAGGAGCTTGTCCAGCGCGGCGCGGCGGCCCGCTTCCTTCTCGGCCAGGATCATCTGGCGCACCGCCGTGATCCGCCCCGCCTCGAAGAACATGTGCTCGGTGCGGCACAGGCCGACGCCCTCGGCGCCGAAATCGCGCGCGGTGCGGCAATCGAGCGGGGTTTCGGCATTGGCGCGCACCTTCAGGCGGCGGCCGGCATCGGCCCACACCATCAGGGTGCCGAAATCGCCGGCCAGCTCGGGCTGCACCGTCGCCACCGCGCCCGCCATCACCTCGCCGGTCGATCCGTCGATGGTGATGATGTCGCCTTCCTGGAATTCGCGGCCGGCCACGCGCATGCGCTTCGCCTTGGCATCGATCGCCAGCGTGCCCGCGCCCGAGACGCAGGGGCGGCCCATGCCGCGCGCGACCACCGCCGCGTGGCTGGTCATGCCGCCACGCGCGGTGAGGATGCCCCGCGCGGCGTGCATGCCGTGAATGTCCTCGGGGCTGGTCTCGACGCGCACCAGGATCACGCTGTCGCCGCGCTCGGCGCGCTGCTCGGCGGTCTCGGCATCGAACACCACCGCGCCCGAGGCCGCGCCCGGCGAGGCGGGCAGGCCCTTGGCGACGACGTCGCGCGGCGCTTCGGGATCGAGCGTCGGGTGGAGCAGCTGGTCGAGCGCCAGCGGATCGACGCGCAGGATCGCGGTCTCGCGATCGATCAGCCCCTCATTGGCCATGTCCACCGCGATCTTGAGCGCCGCCTTGGCGGTGCGCTTGCCCGAGCGCGTCTGGAGCATCCAGAGCTTGCCCTCCTGCACGGTGAACTCGATGTCCTGCATGTCGCGATAATGCGTTTCCAGCAGATCGAACACGCGGGCGAGCTCGGTATAGACCTCCGGCATCGCCTCTTCCATCGACGGCGCCCGGGCCCCCGCCTCGTCGCGCGCGGCCTTGGTGAGATATTGCGGGGTGCGGATGCCGGCGACGACGTCCTCGCCCTGGGCGTTGATCAGGAATTCGCCATAATAAGCCCGGTCGCCCTTGGACGGATCGCGCGTGAAGGCCACGCCCGTCGCCGAGGTGTCGCCCATGTTGCCGAACACCATCGCCTGCACGTTCACCGCCGTGCCCCAGTCGCCGGGAATGTCGTTCAGCCGGCGATAGACCTTGGCGCGCTCCGACTGCCAGGAGCCGAACACCGCGCCGATCGCGCCCCAGAGCTGCTCGTGCACGTCCTGCGGGAAGGGCTTGCCCCATTGCTGCTCGACCAGGCCCTTATAGGTGGCGACCAGCGACCGGAGATCGTCGGCGGACAGCTCGGTGTCGAGGCTGTAGCCGTGATCCTCCTTGGCGATCTCCAGCGCCTCCTCGAAGCTGCCGTGATCGAGTTCCAGCACCACGTCCGAATACATCTGGATGAAGCGACGATAGCTGTCCCACGCGAAGCGCGCGTCGCCCGACCCTTCCGCCAGCCCCGCGACGGTCGTGTCGTTGAGGCCGAGGTTCAGCACCGTGTCCATCATGCCCGGCATCGACGCCCGCGCGCCCGAACGGACCGACACCAGCAAGGGATTCGCCGCGTCGCCGAACAGCTTGCCGGTGATGCCCTCGATATGCGCGATGCCGGTGGCGACTTCCGTCCTCAGGCTGTCCGGAAAGACCGCGCCATCGTCGTAATAGCGCGCGCACATCTCGGTGGAGATGGTGAAGCCCGGCGGCACCGGCAGGCCGATCGACGCCATTTCGGCGAGATTGGCGCCCTTGCCGCCCAGCAGATTCCTGTCGCCGGCGCCGCCATCCGATACGCCCCCGCCGAAGCGATAGACATATTGCACGTCGCCGTCCCCCTTCAGTTTCGCGTTGCTGTTGGCTGGAACGGCGGAAGTGGCCACGATGTCTAACCCTCTATCCGTGAGAAGTCGGCGACCTTGTGCATCGCAGCACGCAATTTTTCAAGCAGGGCAAGACGAGTCGAGCGTTTCGTCTCATCATCCGAATTGACCGTGACTTCATCGAAGTAGGTATCGATGGCCGGTCGAATGACTGACAACGCAGTCATCGCGTCCTCGAAATTCTCGGCCTCGATTGCCGCTTCCGCGATCGGCAATTGCGCATCGAGCATCTCGGCGAGCTTCGCTTCCGCAGCATCGGCGGTGTAGCCGACGAACCCTTCGAAGGTTCCGATGGCCGTCCCCTTCTTCGCCTCGGCGCGCAGGATGTTGGCGGCCCGGCGATAGCCGGCGAGGAGATTGGCCCCCTCCTCCGTCTCGACGAACGCCTGCAATGCCTTCACCCGAGCGAGCAGGCGGACGAGATCGTCCTCGCCGCCGAGCGCGAAGACGGCGTCGATCAGGTCGTGGCGGACACCGGCCTCGCGCTGCTGGACCTTGAGGCGGTCGGCGAAGAAGGAAAGAACATCGTCTTCTAGCGACGACAAGGGCGCACCCCAGATCATCACCCGATCCGACAGTCTATCCAGAGAGCCCTTAGAGAACGGGCCAAAGGATTTCCCATCAATGATCAACGTCTCACCGTTAGCATCATGTTGGATGCTGAACGACCGTATTGGCCGTTCTGCATTGACCATAGACGCAATTGGGTCAGCAGCTAGAGCTCGACCGAACTCCTGCGCACGATATTCACCACGAATAAAATCGACAACCTCACGCAAATTGAAACGTGTGTCCGATGCAGATTGAGCACTCAAAACCCCCAATGAGCTGCGGCGAAGCGCATAAGGATCTTTGCTCCCCGTTGGCTTTTCATCGACTCCGAAGAAGCCAACGATGCTATCCAGCTTGTCCGCCAGCGACACCGCCACCGTCACCGGCGCGGTGGGGACGTCGTCGCCCTGGCCGACCGGCTTGTAATGATCGCGGATGGCGTCGGCGACGGCGTCCGGCAGGCCCTCGGCGCGGGCATAATAGCCGCCCATCACGCCCTGCAATTCGGGGAACTCGCCGACCATGCCGGTGACAAGGTCCGCCTTGGCGAGGCGCGCCGCCTGCTCGGCGAGATCGGCCAAAACCTCCCTCTCCCCTTCAGGGGAGAGGGTCGGGGAGAGGGGCATGTCGCGTGCGGAGGGCGAAGCGCCGACTCCCGCCGACTCCCCCTCTCCCAACCCTCTCCCCTGAAGGGGAGAGGGCTTTATGATCCCCTCCTCCACCAGCCAGCGCGCCAGCTTCGCCACGCGCGCCACCTTGTCGGCGACGGTGCCGAGTTTCTCGTGGAAGACGATGTCCTGGAGCTTCTCCCGCCGCGCCTCCAGCGGCACCTTGAGATCCTGCTCCCAGAAGAAGCGCGCATCGCTCAGCCGGGCGGCGAGCACCTTGGCATTGCCCTCGACGATCGCCTGGCCGCCATCCACCGCGACGATGTTGGCGGTGCAGACGAACGCCGGGGCGAGCGTGCCGCCCGCATCGTTGCAGGTGAAATATTTCTGGTTGGTCCGCATGGTGAGCTGGATCACCTCGCGCGGCACGCTCAGGAAATCGGGGTCGAAGCGGCCGAGCAGCGGCACCGGCCATTCGGTGAGCCCGGCATTCTCGGCGACCAGCCCCTCGTCCGGCACCAGCGCCAGGCCCTCGGCGGCGGCGGCGGCCTCCGCGCCCTCGCGGACGAGGCGGCGGCGCTCCCCCGCGTCCACGATCACATGGCAGGCGCGGAGCTTGCAGGCATAGTCCGCCGCCGAGCCGATGGTCACGACATCGGGATGGTGGAAGCGATGGCCCACCGTCGTCGCGCCCGAGCGCACGCCGGCGATCTCGAACGGCACCACCTCATCGCCGAACAAAGCGACGATGCCCTGCAGCGGGCGCACCCAGCGCAGGCTCTCGGTGGAGAGCGAGGCGGCCCCCCAGCGCATCGCCTTGGGCCAGGGGAAGGCGCGGACGATCGCCGGGATCGCCTCGGCCAGCACCCCGGGCGTCGGTCGGCCGGGCTTCTCGATGATCGCGAAGAGGATCGTGTTGCCCTTAGCGTCGGCGCGCTCGACCAGCTGGTCGCGGGTCAGCCCGGTCTTGCCGAGGAAGCCGGCGAGCGCCTGCTCCGGCGCATCGGCGCGCGGACCCTTGATCTCTTCCGAGACGGCCTCGGTGGCGGCCGGCAGCCCCTTCGCGATCAGCGCGAGGCGGCGCGGCGTGACGAAGCTCTCGACATTGTCCGCCTTGAGCCCGGACTTGGCGAGCTCCGCCTCGAACAGGCGCACGAGATCGGCCGCGGCCTTTTCCTGCATCCGCGCGGGGATTTCCTCCGAGAGGAGCTCAAGCAGGAAATCGGTCACAGAGAGAACTCCAATCCGTTCGGTTCGAGCAGCGTCGAGCGAAGTCGAGACGCGCCCGTCGAGAACTGCTTCTCGACTTCGGTTCTCGGCAAGCTCGAACCTTCGCTCGAACCGAACGGGTGGGGTGAGCGGTGAGAGGACCGAACGCCCGACACCGCGCTCACGCCGCCCACCCGTTCTTCTCCATCCAGCTCGCGCACGCGCCCTTCGCGAGGTCGCGGACGCGGCCGATATAGGCCTGCCGCTCGGCGACCGAGATCACGCCGCGCGCCTGCAGCGTGTTGAAGATGTGGCTGGCCTTGATCGCCTGCTCGTAGGCCGGGATCGGCAGCTTCGCCTCGATCAGCGCGCGCGCCTCCTCGGCGGCGAAGGTGAAGCTCTTGAACAGCATGTCGGTGTTCGCCGCCTCGAAATTGTAGGCGCTCATCTGGCGCTCGTTTTCGAGGTACACGTCGCCATAGGTCATCGCCGGGCGATCGGCCGTGGCGTCGTTATAGACGAGGTCGAAGATCGAATTCTTGTTCTGGACGTACATGGCCAGCCGCTCCAGCCCGTAGGTCAGCTCGCCGGAGACGGGCTTGCAGTCGAACCCGCCCATCTGCTGGAAATAGGTGTATTGGGACACTTCCATCCCGTCGCACCACACCTCCCAGCCCAGCCCCCAGGCGCCGAGCGTCGGGCTTTCCCAATCGTCCTCGACGAAGCGGATGTCGTGCTTCGTGAAATCGATGCCGATCGCCGCGAGGCTGCCGAGATACAGCTCCTGCATCGCCTGCGGGCTCGGCTTCAGGATCACCTGATACTGGAAATAGGCGCCCAGCCGGTTGGGATTCTCGCCATAGCGGCCGTCGGTCGGGCGGCGGCAGGGCTGGACGAAGGCCGCGTTCCACGGATCGGGGCCTAGCGCCCGCAAGGTGGTGGCGGTGTGGAACGTGCCGGCCCCCATCTCCATGTCATAAGGCTGGAGGATCAGGCAGCCCTGGTCGCTCCAATAATCATGGAGGCGCAGGATCAGCCGCTGGAAGCTCAGGGGCTCGGTCGACATGGTGCCGCCTGTGGCGCCTCGCTGGACGGCGGTCAAGCAAAGGGCGCTTGTGCGCGTGCTGGCCGGGTGTAGGACGGCGCCCATGACGCTCCATCGCTGGCGCGCGCTCGCCGCCGCCTTCCTCGCCCTGCTCCAGCCCGCTCTGCCGTCCGCGGTGCTGGCCCGCCAGCCGATCGCCAAGGCGCCCGCCCACCCGGCGGTGTGGCGGCTGCAGAAGGGGCCGTCGACCATCTATCTGTTCGGCACCATCCACGCGCTGCCGCCGAACTTCGCCTGGGAGACGCCGGAGATCCGCCAGATCGTCGGCGGCGCCAACCGGCTGGTGCTGGAGGCGGTGATCGACCAGGATCCGGCCAAGTCCGCCGCCGCCTTGTTCAAGATCGGCATGGCGCCCGGCCCGATCGCGCCGCTGGCCGACCGGATCGACCCGAAATACCGGCCGGGGCTGGCCGCGCTCGAGAAGAAATCCGCCGTTCCCGCCGAAACGCTCGACAAGATGAAGACCTGGGCCGCCGGCATGGTGCTGTTCGGCGCCACCGTCCAGTCGCTGGGGGTCAATTCGGCGGACGGGGTGGAGGAGCATCTCAAGGCCGAGTTCCGCGCCCAGAGCAAGCCGATCGAGGGTCTGGAGACGCTGGAGCAGCAGCTCGGCTTCTTCGACACCATGGCCGAGCCGCAGCAGCGCGCGTTCCTGGAAGGCGTGGTCGACCAGAAGGCCGACGACGTCGCCGATTTCGGCAAGATGCTCGGCGCCTGGGCGCATGGCGACGAGAAGGGCATCGCACGCAGCTTCGACAAGGACATGAAGACTTCGGAATCGCTCCGCACCGTCCTGATCGCGCGCCGCAACGCGCATTGGGCGGACGCGATCGTCTCGCGGCTCAACCAGCCGGGCACGCAGTTGGTGGCGGTGGGCGCCGGGCATCTGGTGGGCGAGGATTCGGTGCAGGCGATGCTGGCGAAGCTGGGCTACAAGGCCGAGCGGGTGGAGTGACAGGGCTTCTCCCGCTGTTCGCGGGAGAAGGGTGTTCTAGAAGCGGCCAGCACGAAATCGGGATCATATCCTCCGTTCGTCCTGAGCGAAGTCGAAGGACGTGCTGCAAGCGCCGCGCCTGGGGCACGACCTTCGACTTCGCTCAGGACGAACGGCGACTTGTCTTTGCTCTCGATGCTCCGACTGTCGGCGGTCGAAAGAAGAAGACCCGCACCCAACCTGCATCGGGGTAAACAGCGCCCCGCGCTGTTCAGGTCATGCCGGGGGCATGATCGACCCCATGCACCCGCGAATGCGGGAGAGGGCTATGAGCTTCCGCTTGCCGAATCCCGCGATCTCCCCTATGCGCGCCCGCTTGCCGTGCAGGGTCATCCCTGGAGGCCTGTCCGGCAAGGTACATGACACTCTATTGGAGATTGAGCGATGAGCGATCAGCTGACGCTGTCCGCCGAAACGCGCGATCGGGCTGGCAAGGGAGCCTCCCGTCATCTGCGCCGTGAAGGCCGCGTCCCCGCCGTGATCTACGGCGACAAGAAGGAACCGATTTCGATCAGCGTCAACGAGCGCGAGCTCGCCAGGATGCTGGGCACCGGACACTTCATGAACTCGGTGGTGATGATCGAGGGCGCCGACAAGGCCGCGATCCGCACCCTGCCCAAGGACGTGCAGTTCCACCCGGTTTCCGATCGCCCGCTCCACGTCGACTTCTTCCGCATCGGCGAGCATTCGACCGTGCACGTCAACGTGCCGCTGCACTTCATCGATGAAGAGCTGTCGCCCGGCATCAAGCGCGGCGGCGTGCTCTCGATCGTCCGTCACGAGGTGGAACTGGTCGTCGACGCGGCCGAGATCCCCGACCAGATCGACGTCAGCCTCAAGGGCTTCGACGTTGGCGAGTCGATCCACATCTCGGCGGTGACGCTGCCCAAGGGCGCCAAGACCGCGATCGACGACCGCGACTTCACCATCGCCACGATCGCCGCCCCGTCGGCGCTGAAGTCGGCCGAGGGCGCTGCCGAGGCCGATGAGGCCGAGGGCGGCGAAGCGGCCTAACTCGCTTTTTTCCATCCCGTCATGCCAGCGAGAGCTGGCATCTCAAGCGGCGGGCACCGCGCCCGCCCCAACGAGACCCCGGCTTTCGCTGGGGTGACGGGTGGGAAAAGCGGTGACGAGAATTTCGGGAGGCCCATCGATGCAGCTCTGGGCCGGCCTCGGCAATCCGGGCACGCAATATGCGCTGCACCGGCACAATGTCGGCTTCATGGCGGCGGACGCCATCGCCGAGACCTGGAATTTCGCGCCCGAGAAAAAGGCCTTCCACGGCTGGGTGCGCGAAGGCCGGGTGGGATCGGACAAGATCCTGCTGCTGAAACCCGCCACCTTCATGAACGAAAGCGGCCGCGCGATCGGCGAGGCGATGCGCTTCTATAAAATCGATGTCGGCGACGTGACGGTTTTCCACGACGAACTGGACCTCGCGCCGTTCAAGGTGAAGGTGAAGACGGGCGGCGGCACCGCCGGGCATAATGGCCTGCGCTCCACCGAAGCGCATATCGGCAATCCCTTCCGCCGCGTGCGGCTGGGCATCGGCCATCCCGGCCACAAGGACCGAGTGACCGGCCATGTGCTTGGAAACTATGCCAAAGCCGAGCTGGACGACCTCGCCGACATGCTCGGCGCGATCGCCGCGGAAGCGCCCCGGCTCGCGGCCGGCGACGATGCGCGCTTCATGAACGAGGTTTCGTTACGCCTCCAAAACTGAATGGCCGTTCAGGGAGAAACCGATGGCGATGTTCTTCGTTGATCGACCGCAACGAAGGAGTTCCGTCATGAAGCGCAAGTTCATCCTGGCCGCCATGGCCGCGGTCGTCGCCACCCCGGTCGCGATCCCCGCCCCGGCGATGGCCCGCCATCATTACGACCGCGATTATAACGGCCGCGACGGCCGCTATCGCTATCACTGCAAGCGTTCGAGCGGCACCACCGGCCTGATCGCCGGCGGCGCGGGCGGCGCGCTGGTCGGCAATGCGCTGGGCGGCGGCACGCTCGGCACGGTGGCCGGCGGCGTCGGCGGCGCCCTGCTCGGCAAGCATCTCGACAAGAAGCACGACGCCGCGCAGAATCGCCGCAACGGCTGCTAAGCCGCTCCGTCGCCCCCGTTCGGGCTGAGCTTGTCGAAGCCCTGTCCTTCTTCCAAGGGTCCGAAGAAAAGGACAGCCCCCTTCGACAGGCTCAGGGCGAACGGGGATTTGATGGTTTTCTACCGGGTCGGCCCGTCATAACCGTCGCGGTCCATTTGCCATCCGACGCTGTCGACGATGAAGGCCCGGAAGGGATGGCCGTCCGGATCGCGCGCCGGCTTGTAGCGGAAACGCTGCTGGATCGCCGCGCAGGTCGCGACGTCGAGATCGGGCTTGCCGCTCGATCCGGTCACCTGGCAGGTGCCGATGCGGCCATCGATCTCCACGCTGTAACGGACGCGCACGATCGCCATGGTCTCGTCGACCATGTGGCGCACGTCAGGCGGCAGCCACGCTATCTTCATGCGGTCCTGCACCGCACGCGGCGGCGTATCCCCGCCGTCGCCGTCTCCCCCGCCGCCATAGCCATTGCCCTCGCCCCCGGCGCCCTCGCCCGGCCCGGCGCGATCGGAGGCGCCCGTCTGGGCCGCCATGCCGACATTCGGCCTGGGCGCAGCGATCACCGGCGGCGGCATCGTCACCGGCGGCGGCGGCGGCGCGACGATCGGTGTCGCCTTGTTACGCAGGTTGGCGGGTGACGGCGTGTCCTTCGCCGGCCGCGCCATGCGCTGCTCCGGCTTGGGCGGGGGTTTGGGTTTCGGCGGCGGGGGCGGCGCGGCGATATCGATCAGCGCCAGGGCGCGCTGCACCTGCACGAACGGCGAGACGCGCAGGCCGGAGACCAGCCCCCAGCCCACCAGCGTGACGATCAGCGCCGCGCCGCCGGCGGACCAGGCCCGCTCCTTGACCGGTGTCTGCGTGACGAAGCTCATGGCGGGCCAACGCCCCATCCGGCTGGCATATCCATCCCACAGTCGCTATCTGGCCGGCTGATATGGGCAGCCTGCCCTCCTCACGCAAAGGCAAGAGCATAATATGGGTTTCCGCTGCGGCATCGTCGGCCTGCCGAACGTCGGCAAATCGACCCTCTTCAACGCGCTGACCGAGACGGCCGCCGCCCAGGCCGCCAATTATCCGTTCTGCACGATCGAGCCCAATGTCGGCCAGGTCGCCGTGCCGGACGACCGTGCGCAGAAACTCGCCGCGATCGCGCAATCCGCCAAGATCATCGAGACCCAGCTCGGCTTCGTCGACATCGCCGGCCTGGTGCGCGGCGCGTCGAAGGGCGAAGGCCTCGGCAACCAGTTCCTCGCCAACATCCGGGAGGTGGATGCGATCATCCACGTGCTGCGCTGCTTCGAGGGCGAGGTGACCCACGTCGAGGGCAAGGTCGATCCGATCGCCGATGCCGAGACGGTGGAGACCGAGCTGATGCTCTCCGATCTCGACAGCCTGGAGCGCCGCGTGCCCGCGCTCGCCAAGAAGGGCCAGGGCGGCGACAAGGACGCCAAGGCGCAGGCCGGCGTGCTGCAGCCGGTGCTGGAGCTGCTGCGCGAGGGCAAGCCCGCCCGGCTCGGCCGCCCGGCCGATCCCGAGGAGGCGCGGATCTTCGACCAGGCGCAATTGCTGACCGGCAAGCCCGTTCTCTACGTCTGCAATGTCGACGAGGGCGCGGCGGCGGACGGCAATGCGCTGTCGGCACGCGTGTTCGAGAAGGCGAAGGCCGAGGGCGCGCAGGCCGTCGTGGTATCGGCCGCGATCGAGGCGGAGATCGCCACCATGGCGCCCGAGGATCGCGGCGACTTCCTCTCCGATCTCGGCCTCACCGAGACCGGCCTCGCCCGCGTGATCCGCGCCGGCTATGCTTTGCTCGACCTGATCACCTTCTTCACCTGCGGGCCGAAGGAAACGCGCGCCTGGACGGTCGGCAAGGGATCGAAGGCGCCCCAGGCGGCCGGCGCCATCCACTCCGATTTCGAGCGCGGCTTCATCCGCGCCGAGACGATCGCCTATGAGGATTATGTCGCCTGCAACGGCGAGGCCGGCGCGCGCGACGCGGGCAAGCTGCGTTCCGAAGGCAAGGACTATGTCGTCCACGACGGCGACGTGATGCTGTTCCGCTTCAACGTCTGACCCGGAACGCCGCTCCGGACCGGGGAGGTGTCCGAGCCGGTCCGCTTCCCCATTGGGCAGTCCGTTGCGATCTGCTACGCACCTCGCGAAGGAGATGATGGATGCCCTATCTGGAGGATTTCGCGCCCGGCCAGACTCACCGCTTCGGCCGCTACGAGGTGACCCGCGACGAAGTGCTGGACTTCGCCCGCCGCTGGGATCCGCAGCCCTTCCATTTGTCCGACGAGGCCGCCGCCAAGACCCATTTCGGCTCGCTCTCGGCGAGCGGCTGGCACACCGCGGCGATGACCATGGCGATGACCGTCTCCGAATGGGATGGCCATGAAGGCGGCACGCTCGGCGCGGTCGGCATCGACGCGCTGCGCTGGCTCAGGCCGGTGAAGCCCGGCGACGTGCTGCGCGTGGAAAGCGAGGTGCTGGAAGTGCGCCCGTCGGAAAAGCGCCCGGACATGGGTTCGGTCCGCCACCGCAACACCGTGTTCAACCAGCGGGACGAGCCGGTGATGCGCTTCGAGCCGATCGTGCTGTACCGGCGGCGAGGGGTGTAGCGGACACCGCAGACGCCGCTAGAGACCGCCCCTGCCGGGACAGACCGGGGCAGGCGCCATCTGCACCGCATAGCGCACCGGCCCGGCGGGCAGCATCAGCGCCGGTGCCGGTGCGGCATGATCCCACATCACCTGATCCAGCGGCACGGCATCGACGGCGTCGTTGCGGGCGAACGCCTGGATCAAGGCACTGCCGCTTCCGGGGCGGAGGCGTTCGGGGATGCGCACGGGCTTCCGATCGAGGTCGGCAAGCCACCCCGGACGGCCGTCGACGGGGGGCACGACGGGATGGACGACCTGCAGATCCACCGCCCCGGCATATTCACCGATCACCAGCGGCTTCCCCCATGTCATCAGGACGATCGATCGCCCCTGCGCCTTGGCCGCCGCGAGCGGATAGATGGGCCGGCTCGGCACGCTGGTCGGCACCGGCATGAACGTGGTCTGGTCGATCGTCAGCGGATCGATTCCTGTCCTGAGCTTCAGCCGCGTCGCCATCCAGCTCGTGGGCTTTCCCTCGCGCAGGATCGGCGCCTCGGTCGCATGATGGAACCCGACATAGATCAGGATCTTCGATCGGGGATTCCGCGCCAGCACGCGATCCACCAGATAATTCGTCTCGCTCTCCTCCCGCGCGGCGATCTGGATAGCCGGGTCCTTCGACACCGTCTGCGCCGTCGTCTCGTAATTGGCCGGGCGATAGCCGAGCGCCAGCGCCCCGCGCACGAAGGAGGCGAACACCGGATCAGCGGTATAGGAGCCGGTCGACTGACGCGGATAGCCGTCGGACACGAGCTTTCGCATCGCCTTGTCGGCCGCCGCCACATCCTGGGAATTATCAAAGGTCTCAGCCGCGAGCACATCGTAGCCGAGCGGGCGCAGCCGTTTGGCGACCTGATACGCGAAGGCACGAGATCGCGGCACCGCATGGTCTTCGTTGAGGATCGTGATCCGAGTCCCGGCGGCGCGGGTGGCGATCTCGTCGAGCGCATCGCGGGCGGTCGCCTGGGCGATCGCGGCCATGTCGGCATCGCTCACCTGCCAATCGGGCTTCGCATCGGGATCGGCCACCGGCTCCGGGTCCACAAAGGTCGAGAATTGACGGACAATGTCGAGCGGAAGGGCATCGCGGATCTTGCAATCCGCGCCGAACGCCGCCCGGCGATCGAGGGCGAGCGCATCGAGATATCGCCCGTGAGTCTGGGCATCCCACGCCTGGCGGAGGAGATCGTCCGCCGTCGACTCCGCGGACGCCACCAGCAGCAGCGGCGCCAGAAGGATACGCGCTGTCCGCGCCGACACCCTGCTCTGGCGCACGCCCCTCAATCGCCCTCGAAGCGCACCAGCGTCGTCACCGGCACGCCGGCCGCGCGCAGCTTGTCGGCGCCGCCGAGATCCGGCAGGTCGATCACGAAGCTCGCGCCGATCACCTCGGCGCCCGCCTGCCGCAGCAGCCGCACGGCGGCGAGCGCGGTGCCGCCGGTGGCGATGAGATCGTCGACCAGCAGCACCTTCTGGCCGGGCACGCAGGCATCGGCGTGCATCACCACCCGGTCGGTGCCATATTCCAGCGCATAATCGACGCCGATCGTGGCGCCGGGCAGCTTGCCGTCCTTGCGGATCAGCACGAGCCCCTTGCCGAGATGCGTCGCCGCCGCCGAGGAGAAAATGAAGCCGCGCGCCTCGATGCCGGCGATCAGGTCGATGCCGGCCGGCGCGGCCGCGGCGAGGCGTTCGATCGAGGCGTGGAAGCCCTTCGCGTCGAGCAGCAGGGTGGTGATGTCGCGAAACTGAATGCCGGGCTTCGGGAAATCCGGGATAGTGCGGATAAGGGCGGCGAGATCGGCGTTGGCGGTGCTCATGCCGCGACGCATCGCAGGGTGACGGGCGGAAGGGAAGACGGTTTCGGCAAGCGGCTCTGCTCCCCGTGAGGGAGGACCGGAGCACGTCCAGTCCCGAGATACGGAGGTGGACCGCCACACCCGGCAGCCCCTCCTCCCCCTATCCTCTCACGTCGCCCCGGCGAAAGCCGGGACCCATGGTTGCGGTGAGCTACGATGAAGAGGCGCATGGCTCGCCGATAGACGCGATGATCCGGAAGCATGCATGCCGCCGTCCATGGGTCCCGGCTTCCGGCGGGACAACGGCAGGAGGAAGGCTGCGCTCGCTTCTGGATCGGCGTCGTGTCCGCCCCCCGGCGAACCCACCCTCTCGCTTTCAGGAAGGGGAGAAACTTTACCGTTCCCCCTGCGCAGGCAGGGACCCTTCTCCTGACCGTTCCACCCGGATGACCGCACAGCAGATGGGCTCCGGCCTCCGCAAGAGCGACGGACCGCCACGACAGGGCGCGCCGGTTCGCCACCGATACAAGCGGCCCAAGAAAAAGGCCGGCCACCTCGCGGCAGCCGGCCTCTTTCCTTCAAACCGCGTCGGCTCAGTGCTTCTTGCCGTGCCAGATGTTCCGGTAGGCACCGAAGGCCAGCAGCGTCGCGATCACCAGATAGGCCAGCACGGCGAGGCCGGTGCGATGGCGATTCTCCAGTTTCGGCTCGGCAGCCCACATCAGGAAGGCGGACACGTCGGTCGCCATCTGCAGCTTGGTCGCCGGGGTGCCGTCCGCATAGGTCACCTGGCCGTCGCTGGTGATGGGCGGCGGCATGGCGAGGTTGAGGTTGGCGAAATAGGGGTTGAAGTGCAGGCCCGCCGGCACCGTGAAGTCCGGGAACTCCTTCTTCAGCTTCGGCGGCACGTCCTCATAGCCCGTCACGATCGAGGCGATGTAGGCGGGGCCGCCCTCACGCGCCTTGGCAAGCAGCGACATGTCCGGCGGCAGCGCATTGTTGTTGCCGGCGCGGGCCGCCGTCTCGTTGGCATAGGGGCCGGGAATGAAGTCCGACGGGAGCGACTTGCGGGTCGCGGCCTCGCCGGTGTCCGGGTTGATCGAGGGAGTCTCGGTCGCCCAGCCCTTGGCCAGTGCCTTCACCTCGGGCTTGGAGAAGCCGATCTCCTCCAGGTCGCGGAAGGCGACGAGGCGCATCGAGTGGCAGGCCGAGCAGACTTCCTTGTAGACCTGGAAGCCGCGCTGCAGCTGCTGGTTGTCATACTTACCGAACGGCCCCTCGAAGGAATAATGGATGGCCTTCGGCGGGAGGTGATATTCCTCCGAGGCCAGATGGATGGCCGGCGCGTGCGGCGACATGAAGATCGCCCACAGCAAGGCGAAGACGAAGAGCAGGCCGACCAGCGGCGCGATCAGCGGAGCGAAAAAGCGAAGCATTGGTTCGTCTCCCCGATCAGGCGGCGGCCGGTGCGGGTTCGCCCAGCACGGCCTCGGTGATGGAATTGGGCAGCGGCAGCGGCTTCTCGAACTTCGAGATCAGCGGGATGATGATCAGGAAGTGGGAGAAATAATAGCCGGCGCAGATCTGGCTGAGCAGCACCACCGTCGGCGTCACCTCGGCCTGGCCGAGATAGCCGAGCGTCAGCACGTCGACCACCAGCACCCAGAAGAACCACTTGTACATCGGGCGATAGTTGCTCGACCGGATCGGCGAGCGATCGATCCACGGCAGGAAGAACAGCAGCAGGATCGATCCGAACATCGCCATCACGCCCCACAGCTTCGCGGCGATGCCCAAGAAGTTGCCGGTGAAGGACTTCAGGATCGCGTAGAAGGGCAGGAAATACCATTCCGGCACGATGTGCGCGGGCGTCGAAAGCGGGTTGGCCGGGATGTAATTGTCCGGATGGCCGAGCGCGTTCGGCGCGAAGAACAGCAACAGCGAGAAGACGATCAGGAAGACGCCCAGCCCCATGCCGTCCTTGGCGGTGTAATAAGGGTGGAACGGCACGGTATCCTGCGGGCCCTTCACCTCGACCCCGGTCGGGTTGTTGGAGCCGGGGATGTGCAGCGCCCAGATGTGCAGCACGATCACCGCCGCGATCACGAACGGCAGCAGATAGTGGAGCGAGAAGAAGCGGTTGAGCGCATCGTTGTCCGGCGCGAAGCCGCCCAGCAGCCACATCCGGATCGGATCGCCGACCACGGGTATCGCCGAGAAGAAGCCGGTGATCACCTGCGCGCCCCAGAAGCTCATCTGGCCCCACGGCAGCACGTAGCCCATGAAGGCGGTGGCCATCATCAGCAGGAAGATCACGACGCCCAGCAGCCACACCATCTCGCGCGGCGCCTTGTACGATCCGTAATAGAGGCCGCGGAAGATGTGGATGTAGACCACGATGAAGAACATGCTGGCGCCGTTGGCGTGCGCATAGCGGATCAGCCAGCCCGAATTCACGTCGCGCATGATGTGCTCGACGCTGTCGAACGCCACCAGGCCGTTGGCGGCATAATGCATCGCCAGGATGACGCCGGTGAGGATCTGGATGCCGAGCGCGGCCCCGGCGAGCACGCCGAAATTCCAGAAGTAATTGAGGTTGCGGGGCACCGGATAGCCCGCGCCCACCGCGTTGTAGACGAGGCGCGGCAGCGGCAGCTTCTCGTCCAGATAGCGCATCAGCGGATGCTTCGGCGCGTAATGCTCAGCCCAGGGGAAGCTCATTATCGTTATACCTCAACCAATCTGGACGCTGGTGGCGGACTTGAAGCTGTATTCCGGCACGACGAGGTTCTTCGGCGCAGGCCCGGCGCGGATGCGGCCCGCCGTATCGTATTGCGAGCCGTGGCACGGGCAGAAATAGCCGCCGAACTGGCCGCGATTCTCGCTGGGCGTGATACCGAGCGGCACGCAGCCGAGATGGGTGCACACCGCCATGGTGATCAGCCAATTCTCCTTGCCCGGCTTGGTGCGGGCATCGAGCGTCTCGGGATCGCGCAGGGTGTCGACCGGCACCGCCTTGGCGTCGGCGATTTCCTTGGGCGTCAGGTTGCGCACGAACACCGGCTGCTTGCGCCAGGCCACCTTGATGCCCGAGCCGGCCTCGATCTTGGCGACGTCCACCTCGATCGAGGCGAGCGCCAGCACGTCGGCCGACGGGTTCATCTGGTTGACCAGCGGGATCACCACGGCCACGCCGCCCACGCCCGCGAAGGCGACGGCGGCGATGTTCAGGAAATCGCGACGGCGGGGCCCCTGCCCCTCGTCATGGTCCGGGCCGATGACCGCGGGGCGCTGGTTGGGATCGTCTGCAGTCTCAAGCGTCGCCATGCACTCAGCCCTCGGCAAATCAGGATCAGCATCGCTGGGGAGCGACCTGGCACGAGAACAGCACCGACACCCCCAAGCAACACAGCGCGCCGATGTATCCCCGGTTCGCGCCGATTGGCCTGATAGCGTCCCATTTCAAGGTTTGCCAACCACGTTTTTGTCGCGCTTGCGAAACAGGCCCCGAATGGCCTAGCGGGCGGCGATGCGGATCGCGCTCTTCCAGCCCGAGATCGCCGGCAATGTCGGCACGATCCTGCGGCTGGGCGCCTGCCTGGGCCTGCCGGTCGACGTGATCGAGCCGTGCGGCTTCGCTTTCTCCGATCGCGCGCTGGCGCGGGCCGGCATGGACTATGCGACGCGCGCCGTGGTGACGCGCCATGCCGACTGGGCGGCGTTCCGGAGCGCGCGGCCGGAGCGGCTGGTGCTGTTCACCACCACCGGGACGGCGCGCCTGCCCGATGCCGGATTCGCGGCCGGCGACGTGCTGCTGTTCGGTTCCGAAGGATCGGGCGCGCCGCCTCACGTGCACGATGCGGCGGGCTTGCGCGTCCGCATCCCGATCGCCGCCGACGCGCGATCGCTCAATCTCGCCACCGCCTGCGCGATCGCCGCGGGCGAGGCATTGCGACAGACCGGAGGCTGGCCGACATGACCCCACTCGATTCGGAGCAGCAGGCCGCGCGGACCTGGTTCGAGAGCCTGCGGGACCGCATCTGCGCCGCCTTCGAGCAGATCGAGCGCGACGTCGGCTCCACCGCCGCGTTCGACTACACGCCGTGGGCCCGCGTCGAATCCTCGGGCGCGGAAGGCGGCGGCGGCGTGCGCGGCGTGATGAAGGGCCGCGTGTTCGAGAAGGTCGGTGTCAACGTCTCCACCGTCGGCGGCGCGTTCGAGGGCGAGTTCGGCAAGACCATCCACGGCGCCGGCGACGATCCCCGCTTCTTCGCCACCGGCATCAGCCTGGTCGCGCACATGGCCAATCCGCACGTGCCGGCCGTGCACATGAACACCCGCTTCCTCGCCACCACCAAGCGCTGGTTCGGCGGCGGGGCGGATCTCAACCCGCCCATCGCCTATGCCGAGGACACCGCCGATTTCCACGCGGCATTCCAGGCGGCCTGCGACGATCACCCCCCGGTCGGCGACTATCCGCGTTTCTCGCAATGGGCCGAGGACTATTTCTTCATCCCGCACCGGGGCGTGGCGCGCGGCGTCGGCGGCATCTTCTACGATCATGTCGAGGCGGAAGGGCCGGCCTTCGATCCCGCCTTCGCCTTCACCCGCGCGGTCGGCGAGGCGTTCCTCGCCATCTATCCGCAGATCGTACGCCGCCGGCTGGGCCTGCCCTTCACCGACGAGGAGGAGCGGCGGATGCTGGCGTGGCGCGGCCGCTATGCCGAGTTCAACCTCGTCTACGATCGCGGCACGCTGTTCGGCCTCAAGACCGGCGGCAATATCGACGCCATCCTGATGAGCCTGCCGCCACGGGCGGTGTGGGAGTGAGCGGGCGCGCGACAGGCTCCCTCTCCCGCTTTTCGCGGGAGAGGGCATAATCATGAGCCTCGTCCGCGTCCCCGATGGCGAGATCGCCACGATCGTCACCTCGCTGCAGATGCTGGAGCGGCCCCGCCCCCGCCCCATGGCCCCGTCCCGCCTGCGGCTGGATCGCTGGCGCGAGCCCGCGCCGGAGCGCTATCGCGCGCTCTTCCGCCGGGTCGGCGCGCCGTGGCTGTGGTTCTCGCGGCTGGTGATGGAGGAGGCCGCGCTGCTCCGCATCATCCATGATCCGGCGATCGAGATCTACGCCGTCACCGATGCGCGCGGCATCGAGCTCGGCATCCTCGAGCTGGATTTCCGCGAGACCGGCCAGGCCGAGATTTCCTTCTTCGGGCTGGTGCCGGAGCTGACCGGCCAGGGCGAGGGGCGCTGGCTGATGGGCCACGCCCTCACGCTCGCCTGGCGCAAGGGCGTCGCGCGCGTCTGGGTCCACACCTGCACGCTGGACCATCCCAAAGCGCTCAATTTCTACCGCGCGCAGGGCTTCGTGCCTTATGCCCGCGCGGTCGAGACGTTCGCCGATCCGCGCGCGTCAGGCCTGTTGCCGGCCGACGTGGCGCCTCACGTGCCGCTGCTGCCGGCCTCCACCTGACGGTAGAGCATCGCGACGAACACCGTCCACAGCGTCACCACCGTCGCGGCCACCGCGCTGCCCGTCAGCATCGCCAGCAGGTCGGTGATGTCGGCGCCGCCGGTCACCCGGCCGAGCACGGTGAAGATCGCGCGCGCCGGCAGCATCACCACCGACATCACCACGATCTGGCTGACCCAGGCGACGATCCGGAGCAGCAGCATATGGCCGGCGAGCCCGCGCGTCAGCGCGAAGGTCCGGCGCGCGCCGGCCCAGCCGCCGTCCCGCGTACCCGCGATCGCGGCCCAGACCGGCAGCAGCCGCATCGCCAGCCATGCCAGCGCGACCAGCGCCGCCAGATAGGCGACCAGCGACAGCGGCCCCGGCTTGCCGAGCAGGGCGCTTTCGATCCCCGCCACGATCCCCACCGGCAGTGACACCGCCATCACCGCGCCGAAGCCCAGTAGCGCCACGGCGATCCCGGCGGGCATCCGGCCGATGCCGGTCAGCAGCGCCTCGCGCACGCTGATCCCGCCGCGCGCCGTCAGCGCCGAGATGGAGAGCGTGCCGAGCAGGCTGAACAGCAGATGCGGCGGTATCCACAGCATCCACAGGCCCGGCTCGACCCGCCCGTCGGCGAGCCATTTTTCCGGCATCACCAGATCCAGCACGACCAGCGGCAGCCCGAAGCCCAGCAGCGCGAGCGGCGCCAGCAGCCCCGCCTCCGCCCGGCAGAAGCGCCATGCCTGTTCCCATACCGTGCCGAGGGCGATCGTCTTGCGGTCCGTCATCCCCTCCCTCTAGCAGAGCGCCGCGTGCCGCCAAGCGGCTTGATTGCCGGCCGCTCCCGCGCCATCTGCAGACCCGACATGCTGGCCGACGACATCGAATGGCGGGTCTCCGAAGGCCTGCTCCCCTATCCCGAGACGCTCGCCGAGATGGAGGCGCGCGCCGCCGCCGTGCGCGAGGGCGATGCCCGCGAACTCGTCTGGCTGCTGGAGCATCCGCCGCTCTACACCGCCGGCACCAGCGCGAGCGCGGGCGACCTGATCGCGCCGGATCGCTTCCCGGTCTATCCGGTGGGGCGCGGCGGCAAATACACCTATCACGG